>Ga0208363_1000001_pt1 | contig 110658 bp, 105 predicted proteins | sample LakMenEpi03May11_FD_150666 | JGI IMG/M metagenome (GOLD analysis project Ga0208363, IMG submission 150666) | Freshwater microbial communities from Lake Mendota, WI - 03MAY2011 deep hole epilimnion (SPAdes) | ecosystem: Environmental > Aquatic > Freshwater > Lake > Epilimnion/Euphotic zone ...
TGGATTATCATTTAGATATGTAATCAGTGGCACTAAAGAAGAAATTGCTGAGTTGGTAAAAACTGAGAATTTCAAAGAGTATCCTCAATATGAAGAAGCTACAGGTTTACCACTTGTATTCAGAAATGAGCCATTATTGATGAATCCATGTGATGTAGGCATCAGTAAGAATAACAGGTATTATCTTGATGATACAGATGTTATGGTAGAAATGGCTATGACTGAAAAGATGAGTAAGACATCTTCTATATTTGCTGAGAAATTTGCAGAGAAAGCAGTTAGTAAGCTCTCTGCCTTATCAGCATTTATGGATAAGGTAGAAATACCTGAAACTGAAGAATCTGAGCCTGAGACTAAAGAGAAGAAATAGTCTGTAAAGAATATAGTATGTGTAATAGCATACTGTATTCTTTTTCTTTTCCCTCCTTTTTACTAACCCTTTACTAACATAAAATAGGAAGAACAGATATATATACTATAATATGCTGTTTGTACAGTGCTGATTTGTTGTTCAGCATCATGCATAATGCATATTAAGTTGTTCTGTAGGAAAGATTATTTATCTGTTCAGCATTATGCACAATGCTACTATGTTGTCTCCACCGTGTGTAGCATTGGCACTTTGCTATTGGTAATCAAGCAGTTATATTTTTATAATTCTTGTGAAAGTGTGAGTGATTGTGGTAAAAGGTGTCATACTCCTTCACTATATTAACAGTTCAGCATGCTTGCAAAATGTAGTAAATACCTGACTATTAAGAATAATATAGCTAGAACATGACTAAACAGTACCTTGTAGACAACATATTAAGAGTGTCTATACATATATTAATCAGTATTACTATTACTATTAGTGTTATCTGCTTTAAGACAGTAATTACTTCCGGAAACTCTCTAAAATCTATAATCTAAATAATATAATCATGAAAACTTACAAAATTTATTGGTCAGTAGACCAAAGAACAGGTGATAACCTTATTAAAGCTACTTCAGAAGAATTAGCTATTGCAGAATTTAAATCTGCTTATCCTAATAAACTTGTTGAACAAATAATAAACTGTTCAACACAAGAATATCAGCTTGCTTATGATAATGAGCAATTTGATTCTAATGGTAGAAGAAAATTCTAAGGGGTAGAAATACCCCTTTTATAAAATAATAATCTCAAAAACTAAAAACCATGACTAATTTATTATGGTGTTCTGCTCATACACCAACAAAAGAGCAAATGGAATCACTGAATTCAATGGGACGTGTAATATTCTTGAAAGATATTAACACAACTATACAAGATAAAATAAATAACTGCTCTTCTGATAGAAGTGAGTTAATGGATCTTGCCCAAGAATTAAATAAAATAAGACTTGACCTTGACTGTACAATAGTGCAATTAGGTGGCTCACCGATGTTCTTGTATATTGCTGGAGCTAGTATTAATAGCTGTTTATCAAAACAAGCATTAATATTTGCTCACTCAGAAAGAGTATCAGTAGATATACCACAAGAAGACGGAACTGTAGTGAAAACCAGTGTGTTTAAACACATTGGTTGGATCTAATAAAATACTCTGTAATATCAGTTGTAATACCTGAATAATGGTCACATCAAAAGCATGTAGGTATATATCAATATTACATTGATTGAAGTATCATGCTATTACAACTGAGTGCAGAGGGATTATTAAAAGGTTAATAGCAGTCCTTAAATGCTAGATGCAGTGGATAAGCAGTTTAAACCACTAGGGATACCGTAAATCGGTCAAGGAAAGGTAGACTCCTTATAAGCTACTTTAATAAAATGTACCATTCTCACTTCCCAAGGGTGAGCAGTTGTAGTGAACATTGTGCAGTGCTTTTAGTAGCTAAGCTAAATCACTTCATTACAACTGAGTGCAAGGGAATTACTCTTGTCCAAGCAGGATTAATATACTACCTATCTGATCATAATATCAGACTATAGGATGTATATCAGGGATTGCAACCCTGCAAGAGTACTAATTAATAATCTAAATAATAATCTCAAAATTTAAACCTTATGAAAATTCATTTAAACTCTAGAAATGGTGTGTATACTGTAAAGTCTTACAATAATACATACATATATTTAGTAACTAAGCATTATGAAATGCGTGTACCATGCAGTGACTTTAAAGCATTTGCTGGTGGTAATCATAACTTTAGCATTAATACAGAAGAAACAGATAAGTTTCTTGCTACTGTTAATCCATCAATGTTTCAGCATCAAGCAAAGATGACTGAAAATATTATAGAAGCTGTCAAAGCTTTATCTACTAAACAAATAGAGTTAGATGATAAAGAAGAAATTGATGAAGCTGATAACATACAATATGAAAATTGGTATTATCAGAAATCGGAAGAGTTAGCTAAGTATAAAGACAAGATCCGCAAGACTGCATCTGATGTGTATAAACAAAAATTAGACTTTAGTGATCTTCAAATTCATGATGGTATCAAGTTTATCATACAAGCTAAGCATGATGAAACAGACTTTAGATTCTGTTTTGATCCATTTGGATTTGTAGATAACTTTCATAGTTCAATCAGTAATATATACCGTGAAATTGGTTATGGTACTATTAATGGTGGTTGGATTAAAGTAATAAACAAAAATGTTATTCTATACTACAAGTCTGGTGACTATGGTGTGTATGATGATATCATTGCTATAGAAGCAGCAAAGAAATTGTTCCCGAATCATAATATCAGCTCATATGCTGGTAGACAGTGGGATAATGAATTGAATGTAAAATATGATGATTTACCTTTCTGATATGAGTGAGCAATAATAAGCTCACTCATTTTATTAATCTTAAAAACCAAATCAAAATGAAAACAATTAAGTATGTAATGTCTATTAGTCTAGGATTAATAGCATTAATCTTTGTAGAAGCAATATTCACATTTGGTAATGCTTTTATAATAAGTAACTACAACCTGTTTGGTTGGGTAATTCAAGCTATAGTAATAACATTCACTGTCAGTGCTTCAGTTATTATTTGTAATAACCTGATAAATGAAAGTGAGTTATGAAGAATTACTACTGGACTATGAAGAATGGTCAAAAGATAAATATTGATGATATGGATATAAATCATTTGAGAAATAGTCTCAAATTGATTGTAAGATCTATGAATAATATTGAAGCTGAGTTAGCTAAAAGAAAAGCTAAAAGACAGTTCAGTGGAGGTGAACTAATGTCTGAAGATGCTGATAAAGCTATGTTATATGGAATATCTCCTGAATTAACATGTGAGTGTGATGAAGTACACACATGTCAACAGTGTTTAATGAATGATTTTTAAAACAAATAGTATGAGTAAAATAATTTTTATGTGGTGGCTCCTTAATGGAACCATCACTCCTGCGGGAAAACATGAAGACCACAAGTTATATACTGTGTGGTTTTCTGATGGCAAAGTTGCAGACTATGCCTATAAAGGAGAAGTAATGAATTATATTAAAACAGGTAAGTTTGAGTATGATGAATCTCTTGAATTAAAAGATGATGAAATACTTGATGAAGAAGTATTTTACAGTAAAAATTAAAAACTAAAAGTTATGATTGCTAAAAGAAAAAAACAAATTGAAAAGGTAGAGGTTACAAAATTTGTAGCCTCTTTACCAGGTTATGAAGATTTTGATTATAAACCAATTATGAAAATACATAGCTGGTTTTGGAAAAGAAGTAGTACTGATTATAAAACTCATGAACAATGGAAGAAGCAGAGATTAAGTATAGGTTAAACAGCATTGTATTGTATATGCATCATGTTGATAGAAGTGATACTCCAATTGAATTAAAAAGGGAAAAGTTAAATGAATTGGAAAGGGAGAAATTATTTCTTGAATGCATACTAGATCATAGAAAACAAAATAAGTTGATTAAAGAAATTGCAATAACATCTGTTGCAATAATGGTAGGTTTTGTATTATTTTACTTAATAATATTTTATGGGTAATGAACAAATCAGTTTTATGGTATCCTTAAATAGAGATAGCATAGCAATTCTTATGGACAATATAATCAATAGTAATAACAATTATGCTAAAAGGAAGTTAATAGATGTTTTAAAACATGTTATTATTTCAGACAGTACTTTGTGTAATACTCTTGTGGATATTGCTATAGGAAAAGAACTCCCGGTAGAAATCAAAGTGGGTACAACTGTAAAGATTGATCCAGACAATACGGGTTGGTTATCATCTGAAGACAAAGCTATACTTCAAGATAACACAACAGAAAGTGAAATTTATGGTCTAGTAAAACAGTTTGTTGGCTACCATAGTTATTCAAACTATATAATAGCTTTTAAAGGAAATAAAGAAATATCTTTACCAAGTAAAGCTATTACATCTGTAAAAGATGTAGTGATATAATATTCTGTCCTGTGTGGACGCTTTTCCAGGTTAATAGTATGAGAGAGTTAATAGCTCTCTCAATATTGTTAGCTATATAATGCCATATTTATTCAGCTAATTGATACCAGTTGTTTATTAATGTGATATTTTTACTGCACATTAGAAAACAGATGTTATACCAGTTGCCAAACGGAAAAGTAATTAATATCTCAATTGATCAGTTTTTAGATATGACTGATCATGATATTCAGTATCTAATGTCCATCAATGGCGGAGATTATTGTAGCAATCCATTTACAGAATCAGCATGTATAGACAATATCAAAGAAAAAGTATATGACTTTGACTATGTGCCTGATGATGATAATGATGACAATAATGATTTACCATTTGATGATATCATAGACCTATCAGAAGGTTTGGATTTATAAGTGCAATCATGCATTTATCACTTACTGCACTATGAGTAATGGTGTCAGTATAGTATTCTATTTACTCACAATCAATTTTATTTATTAATCTCAAAAAACTTAAAGAGATGAGCACAAAAGTTAAAGTTGTAGCAGATGCTACTACAGGATTGGTTATTAATCAATCAGCAAACCCATTATTTGGTTATGTTAGAGTAACTCAAATGAGAACAATAATTGATGACAACTCATTCATGAAAAAGAAAGAGTTCTCTGCACTTATTCATGGTGATATTGAAGAATTAAAATCTGAAAACTATTATGAAGGTCAGGAATTACCTGGCTCAATCATAGCTGAAGAGTCTTTAGAGCCTTTTAGTAAAAAAGGTCCTAATAAGCCAAAAACAGCTGGTGATACAAATGTAGTATGTACATTGGGTGGTTTTCCAATCTACAGAAGAACTAAATACACAACTAAAGTAGGTGCAGAAGATATCTTGATAGCACATGACAACAAAGCAGAAGTTAAAGCTGCTTATGCTGCTGCAGAAGCTGCTAAAGCTAAAACAAAAACAATGCAACCAAATACTGAGTTTGACAATTCATCAGAAGAATTTGGTTTATAGTGAATAACAATGAGCCTGTTACGGCAGGCTCTATTTTATGATTTAAAAATGTATATGATTATGGAAAAGCTAAAACAAGACATCAAAGATTATATGGCAAAACCTGTGAAATATCAGGATTTTGAACAAGATAAGTATAGTACTTATCAAAACTATTTGTATAAAAGAGCTCTATATGGTTTAGACTCACTATCAGTAGATGAGTTGAATAGTATGTGCAGTAAGAAAAGGTCCCGCATAGTCAATGTGTATAACAGAGCACAAATAGTGGTAAACAACTACAAGCACAAGGTAACCAAGCAGTTAACTGATAAGTTATTATCATCACTATTTCCTAAAAGTTCACTTATAAGTGAAATCATTAGGTATGATGACATAGATTCTAAATGTAAAAACACACTTACATTCAAAGATCTGTCAATACACAAGGATCAGTTAGTTGACCAGTTTATCTTGGAAGGTGTACTACCTAAAAATTTCTTATCTTTGGAAAAATAAAAAAAACCAATGTCAAGACAAAATGATTATAAACCAGCCTTTGCATCAGTAGAGGCTGGTTACCTTCAATTAGGTATGTCCAAAAAAGAATATGTTATTAATACAGTTACACAAGGCTTATTAGCTGATGGTAAGTGGAAAGGTATTGAAGAAGGATTTGCTGATAGAATAAACGCAATAACCGAAACAGTATTAAATCTGATGGATGAAAAAGCTTAAAGTTTGTAGTGCCTGTCAAGAAGAAAAAGTTATCTGGAAAAATCATGAAGGTAACAAACTTTGTCAATACTGTTGGAACAAAGTCAAATCAGATGACCCTGAGTATAAGAATGTTATTCCTAAAATATCTGACAAGAAAAAGAAACAAGATGCTGAGTATTTAAAACTCCGGTATAAGTTCCTTAGTGATAACACCATGTGTAAGGTTAGTGTTGCAGGTTGTTCAATCAAAGCAAGTGATGTTCACCATACATATGCAGGAGCTAACAGAGATGCATTCTATTTAGTACAAAGTACTTGGTTACCTGTATGTAGAAATTGTCATGACTGGATACACACACATCCAGAAGAAGCAAGAGTTATGAACTGGTTGAAATAATTAAAACTATGACTGAAAAAGAACAATTTAAAATAATTCAAGATAAGCTAAAGATTGCTAACAAAAGAACAGTAAAGCAAATATTAGCACATAAAGAGCTTTGCGAGGATATTATAAAAAGAGATGTGATATCTGAACATGAGCTGGTGGAGGAATATGAGATTCCTCAGAACCATTTGAAAAATTTAAAAACACAAGGTAAAATATCCTTTTTTACTTCTTCAGGTGAACTGAATAAAACTAACCGTGGAACTAAAGTATATTATTTTGTAGATGATGTGAAAGATTTGTTTGGATATAATATCCGCTACAATAAATCTTTTATGTTGAAAAATAACATATTTAGTAAACTTATTGTAGATATTTCAAGTAAACTTCTTACAGAAAAAGAAACTAAAATGTTAGATATGCTTCTTAGAAAAAACATTTCTATTGAAGAAATTGCTGAAGAATTTTCTCTTAGTAAGTTAAGAACTAATGAAATTGTTTCAAAAGCTGCTAGAAGAATGATTGGTAGAATATATAACCTTCAATGCATGTTTGCTGATTATAATACAGCTCTTGATTATAAAACTGAAAATATATTACTTAAACAACAAAATAAAGAATTATACCGTAAGTTTTTAAGAAACCAAGAAGATCAAGCAAATAAAGATGCTGATTCTAATCCAATTGTTCAATATTTTATTAAAAATGGATATGATATTAAAGACTTAACTAAAGAGTTTTTGTTTCATGAACACTTATCTGTAAGAGCTGTTGGATGTTTAAGAGCAGCTGATATTAATAACATTGAGGAGTTACTTTCTTATCATAAGTCTGATCTTTTAAAATTTAGAAATATGGGTAAGAAAACTTTAGATGAAATTTGTTATTGGTTGGAATATAAGTATGACTTACAATTAAAAAATTAAAGTTATGATTACAAAAGATGATGTACAAGATATTGCATTAGCTAAAACTGATGATCACAGAAGATGTACAATAGTATTAGGAACCGGTGTAGGTAAAACTAAAGTAGGTTTAAACCACATCAATAGAAATACATCTCCTCTAAACAAAGTATTAGTTGTTGCACCAAAGAAATCTATATTTGTATCATGGATTGATGATGCTGGTAAATTTGATATGGCTAATCTACTTGGTAGAATAGTATTTACTACTTATCTAAGCATAAACAAACATGATCCTAATGATTATGATATTGTTTATTTGGATGAAGTACATAGTCTTCTTGATAGTCACAGACTTTTCTTAGAGAACTTTAAAGGTAAAATACTTGGTCTTACAGGTACACCACCAAAACATCATGGTTCAGAAAAAGGTAAAATGGTTGATGAATTTTGTCCAGTAGTATATAGCTTTGAAGCTGATGATGCAGTAGAGAATAATATCTTGAATGATTATAAGATATTTGTTCACATGCTAAGTCTTTCTGATAAAAAGGATTATTATGTAAAAAACAAAAGTAATTCATTTCTTACTTCAGAAACATTAAACTATCAATACTGGTCTCAAAGAGTTGAGTCCGGAGCAGGTAATTTACAAATGCTTAGAGTAATGAGAATGCGCGCTCTTATGGAGTATCCTAGCAAAGAAAGATATACTAAGAAACTTATTGAGAGTATTTCTCAAAAAAGTAAAGTAATTGTTTTTGCTAATACACAAGAGCAGGCTGATAAATTATCTAAATATTCATATCACAGCGGTAATAGCAGAAGTGATGAAAATCTTGAACTATTTAAAAACAGTAGTATAAACTGTCTCACAACTGTACATCAGTTAAGTGAAGGTGTTAATATTCCTGATTTGAGACAAGGTATTATTATGCATGCATATGGTAATGAGAGAAAGTCAGCACAGAGAATTGGTAGGCTTTTAAGGCTTAATCCAGATGACACAGCTGTAGTACATATTTTATGCTATAAAAGTACTATGGATGAGCAATGGGTTAAACAAGCTTTGGAAGGTTTTGACCAAAGTAAGATAACTTATAAAACTTTTAATGTATTATACTGAAAAAAATTCCATAAATTATAGTATGGAGAATAAAACACACAAAATAATATTATTTAATGATGACAGACATGATTTCTTGTATATCATTGCTTGTCTTATTAAATATTGTAATCATGATCCTTATCAGGCAGAACAATGTGCTATACTAGCACATGGTAAAGGATCAGTAGATATTGCCTCTGGTAGTTATATGGATATGTTTGAAATGAGTAGTGCATTAGAGAATATGGAAGTTGAAACAGAAATAGAAGAGTATGTTTAAAGTTGTCTGTGTCAATGACCAGAATAAACCTAAAAAGATTCCTTTATCTGAATGGGTTGTTCAAGGTAATGTATATACTGTAAGAAGAGTTGTTCCTTTAGCACTGGGAAATAAACTAGGATTTGAATTGGAGGAAGTATCTCTTTCTCCAGATTCTTTTCCGTATGAATACTATAGTGCTTCACGTTTTATACTATTAGAAGATGAAAAAGAAATTGCAGAACATAAAGAAGTGGATTTATCAGAAGCTTTCTAAAAAGAAAACTTTACCACAATCAAATCAAAACTTAAAAGTTCTGATTATTGATGATGCAGATGAAACTATCACAGGTACATTAGGTATTACACCTGAAAGAAAAAATGAGTTGTATGCAATAACAAAAACAGCTTGTGATCAGGAGTCTATAACAAATATACTTGCTGAAGCAAGCATACATGTAAAACATCCTAATGAGCTTGCATTTGTATGTTTTTTAGTTGGACATAAACTTGGTAAAGGAGAAATTGATCCTTATAAAGGCATTATTCGTGCAATTTTAAGAGGTACACAACATGGGGAAGATTAAGCAAATTTACATAGACCTAATAAACTCTGGTGTTACACCTGATGGTTTATCTCTTGGAGAAGCTCTTGATATTCTAAAACAAAAAGAGAATGAAGAAGGAGAACAATATGCCAGACAACAATCTGGTGAACAAGAAAATAGCAGAGAGGCTTGAGTATTTCAACAAGCTTGCTGAAAAAGAAAGAAAGTCTAAACAAACTAAAAATACGGGAGTGAATAAGTAGCTCAAAGCCTTGCGGATTACAACAGGGTATAGCAGGTGGGATTCCTGCATTTTTAAAAATATTTATATGAAAATAACATTAATGTTTATTGGTATTGCTATCAGTGTAAGTGTGATAGCAAGTTTTGGAGAAAATAAAAAACTGGTAAAAGCAAAAAAGAAAATTATGATTGAAGATACTACAGAAGTAATACCTGTAGTAGACAGTACAAAGATTACAAAAGATATGCTTATTGAGTATATCCTGCAATCTAAAATAGCACATCCTGAGATTGCATACAGTATAATCATGACTGAATCCGGAATGTGTAGTAAATTATTCAAATCAAATAACAATTTGTTTGGTATGAGACAGCCTGGTGTTAGACCTACAATGAGTAAAGGTCCTAAATATGGCTTTGCATCCTTTGAGAAGTGGCAACACAGTGTACTAGATTATAAACTATACTTGGAGTTTGTTGGTGGTCATAAGTTAACTAGAGATCAATACTTAGCACATCTAGATAGAAACTATGCACATAAAGGATACAGTTCTTACATCAGTAAATTTTTTAATGAGTTTTACAGTTACGTAAACAACTAAGCATTTGAGTTTAATTAAGGAAGTTACCAGGAAGTCTATGATAATTAGACCTTCTGGTAGATCTACTGATTATATATCACCGTCCTTTGGACATGGGTGTTTATATGACTGTAGTTACTGTTACATGAAAAGAAATAAACCTACAGGTTTATCTATTGCTAAAAATCATGGAGATATATTAACTGCTATCAATGACCATGCATGGTTTGCTGATGTGGAAAAACCAAATCAAACACATGAAGAGTATATAACTTATGACATAAGTTGTAATGAAGACTTTGCTCTACATGCTAAATATCATCAGTGGGAAAGAATATTTGATTTCTTTGTTATGCATCCTAAAGCTATGGGTTCTTTTGCTACTAAGTATGTAAATGAAAAGTTTCTAAGCTTTAATCCACAAGGTAAGATTAGAATAAGATTTAGTCTTATGCCAGAAATTTATAGAAATAAGCTTGAACCAGGAACAGATCATATTATTGATAGATTATCTGCTGTAAAAGAGTTTCTTGATGCGGGTTATGAAGTGCACTTAAATTTCAGTCCTGTTATTGTTACTGCAAATTGGCTTACAGAATATAAAAACTTATTTTATGATATATCTATTATAGCTTTGTCAAATCGTTGGGCTGATGACAGAGTAAAAGCTGAGGTAATATTCTTAACTCACAATGTAGATAAGCACTATGCTAATATTGCTAATAATCTTCCGGGAGAAAGTTTGCTTTGGAAACCAGAAATACAAGAGATGAAAATATCTCAGTATGGAGGTGCTAACTTGAGGTATAATTATACTCTTAAAGCAGATTATATTGAACAGTTTAAGCAATTACACGAAGAGATAATCCCTTGGAACACAATTAGATACATATTTTAAATTAAAAGATTATGATTTTAAAGAAACTAGGAACAGAGTATAAACTCTATGAAGAAGATGCCAGTTGTATAGCTACAACTCAAGAGTCACCACATAAAAGATTATCTAAGGAGAATTGTGATGAGATATTTGGAGTGATTGATGTTGAGAAGTTGGCTAAAGAATATGCTAAAAAAGCAGATGATATAAGTGCAAAATACAGTGGAAAAGTATTTGGAGATAATAATTCTACACCTTTTAAAGATGGCTTCCACAAAGCAATGGAACTTAATAAAGATAAGTTGTTTACTGTTGAAGATATAAAAAGATTTGTAAGATGGGGAATACATCAGGCATATCTTGAAGATATCTATGATACAACTCATCTTGAAAAAGCAACAGTTGAAATATGTAATCAACTTATAGAAGTCATCCAACAACTAACAGAAATAGAGGTTGAGATTGAGATGTGGTTTCATGGAACTAGACATGAAAAAGGTAAATGGATTGAAAGATTAGATGAAAATGGTTGTTTAATACTTAAAAAGAAATAAGATGAAACAAGAAACATTAGAAGAAGCTGCTCAAAACTATAGTGTAACATTTATAGAAGATGATGGAACAGCAGAAGTAGATTTTATAGCTGGTGCTAAATGGCAAGCTGAAAGAATGTATAGTGAGGAAGAAGTTGAAAATATTTTATTTAGATATGCAGAAGAAGAACATGCTTGGTTTTCTTGTAAATCAGAAATAGATTCATTTAATGAATGGTTAAAACAATTTAAAAAGAAATAGTATGAGAAAATTTTTAGAAGCTATTAATGACTATCCAACAACAAGTGTTTTACTTGTGATAGCTTTAATAGCTATTATAGAAGTAATCAAAAGAAAATAGTATGACACCTGATATACCCTTACTATTTCAAAAAACAGTTCTGCAAGTAGAGTATAGAACTTTGTCAAGAGTAAGAGAAGAGTTTCCAAAGAAATCTAATCATAAAGCTGTTGTCTATGTTGAAAAGGAAATGACAAGAGTTATTAATGAGCTAGATTCTATTAACCATCAGTTAAATTTAAAATGAGTGACAATCAGATTATTAATGATAAGTATAATACCAAGTACCGTAGATATAGTACTAATACACTCTTAGAGTCTTTAAAGAAGTTTGATAAAGACTCTGAGATTTATTTAATTATCATGATGATTCTTGTAAAAAGAATTTCAACTAAAGATAGCTATTGTAATGCAGCTATTATTCAGTTACAAAAAGAAAGGCTGGAAAAGCTTAAAGATAATAGAGTACACTTTGGTTCAAAAGATGAAGCTTATTTTACAGAAGAAGAAATGCTAAAAGAATATGTAGCACCTACTTATGAAGAATTAAGTCCTGAAGAACAAAAGCTTTATGACTATGATGATGAAGTGTTTTACCCTGAAAATTATTTCCATGAATAAAGAAGATAGAAAATCAGATTATGTATGTGTAAATTGTGGAGTATCTTTTCTTACAGAAGAACAAAAAGATAAAGCAAGAATTTGTACATTTTTTATTGATAAGTGTGGGTTATGTGGTAAAGAAGATCCTGTCACACATATTAGAAATTATAACTATTTAAACAAAAAAGATGAGAAAGTTAATAAAGCTGATTAAGCAACTGACATGTAAGCATGTATACATAGATCTTAGAAAAATAGGATTTGAAAGATGCATAGACTGTGGTAAAGAAAGAAAAAATGGCAGAGTATGAAAGCAACATTTGAATTTGACATGAATGATCCAGAAGATATGATGGATCATAAAAGAATGAGTAATGCTCTTGGTATGGCTTTAGTACTATGGGAACTAAAAGTCAATGTAAAAAGAAAAATAGAGTATATGATTGATTTTGATACTTTATCAGGTCAAGAAACTCTAGATAGAGTATTTGAAATGATTGGAGAATTAATGGAAGACCAGGGTCTGAATATAGAAAATTTAATACAATAAGTTATGGTGAGTAATATATCTGAAACTGATGTGGTAGTGGTAGCTAACAGCATCAAAAAAAGTTTAACAACTGAGCAAGTAAATCAAGTTCTTGCTATGTATGCAGATGAAGAAGAGTCTGATCCTTCAGCTACTTGGAATCTTATTGTAGAGAATTGTATTTATCAAGTATTACGGCCATGAAAAGGTTGTTCTATAGGATAGCTGAGGAGTTCAGGTTATTAGTAATATTACTTGTATATGGGAAACAGTGATATAAAGGCTGATGTTGGTAAAGAAGTATTGTATTTAGCAAAAGATCTTCTTAGAGATCATACTAGTATATCTCAATGGTTAAATTCTGATATAAATTATATTTTATTTAAGCATCAAGTAAATATGACAAGACCAAGATATGACTTTCTTAATAAGAAAGAATGGTTGTTTGTATATAAACTTGAGCTTAATTTACTGCAGTTCTTAGAAATAATTTCTCAAGAAGAAAATAATAGAATTTTTGAAATGCTTTTAGCTAATGAAGATGATATTTATATAGCTGTTTTAAGTTTAAAACAGTTTTGGAACACCCGAAGAGATACATATGCTGTTTTATTAGGTCACCAGATTTCTAATGAAGACTATACATCTAAGATTGCAACACCAGAGTTAATGATGTTTAAAATGAAAAACAAATTATGAAAGAGCAAGATTTAATTGATGCTGGATTTACTAAAAGAATTGTTACAAAAGAAGAAAGTGGAAATAAAGAAGACTTTTATTACTATTTTCTTGAAGTATTAGATGGTATTACTTTAGTATCTGATGCTACTGTAGAGATTGAAGGAGATCAATGGACTGTAGACTGTTTTGAAGTAGATAAAATACTTATTACAGAACCAGAACAATTGTTTAATTTTCTTGAAACTATGAAAATATGTACACAGGTAAATTAGTAAAGAAAGATGGTAAGCTAACATATGCACATCCAAAGGATAAGTTGGCTTATGAAATTTTTGTAGGAAAACTTTCTGAAGGTCAGGAAATAGAAATGTATATTGATCTTGCTAATGCAGATCATAGCAGAGCACAAATTAATAAAGTGCATGCTTGTATTAGAGAGTTAGCCAAAGAATCTGGCTATACTTTTGAAGAAATGAAGAAGATTGTGAAAGAAAGATCTGGTCTTTGCTACACAGACTCAGAAGGTGAGTTTTGCAAATCATTTGCAGAGTGTAGTAAAGACCAGTTGATGCTTGCTATAGAAGCTTGTATTGAAGTAGGAGTTGAATTAAATGTTAACCTTCAGTAGGAGCAACATATCCTTCATCTGTTGGCTCCAAGATTTCTTTCTCAGCAGTTAAGTTTTGTTTTTCAGCTTGTGTTTCAATCTCAGCAATCATTAAACCTACTGTTTGAAGATTTCTTTGAGTTTCATTTAACTGATCATAAGTTTTTTCAAAACTGTCTTTAATATACTGAGGATCTTTATTCTCATTTAACAGTTGTTGAGTTAATGAATAAGCAAGGTTTTTAACCATAAAGTAGTATGTTTTATTAACTACTATACTTACTAGAGCATCATCTTTAAGTTCTTTTACTTTTATCATGTTGGTTGTTTTAAAAATACATTTGTAAAATTATGAAAGAAAAACTAGATTTAGACAAAATTGTAGACAAATTATATGAAGATTTGGTTCCTTCTGGATGGGCCAGAGTTTTGAGATCTTTTATGTATAGTTCTGATTTCAAAAATATACTTCAAACACTTGCACAAGAAAGTGGAGCTGATAAAAGATTTACTCCACCTATCAAAGATGTATTCAGAGCTTTTAAAGAATGTCCTTATGATGAACTTAAAGTTGTAGTTGTAGGACAGGATCCTTATCCAAGCATTAACATTGCTGACGGTATTGCATTTAGCTGTAGTAAAACAATGAAGTTACAACCAAGTTTAAAGTTTATGTTAGATGAAGTAAACAGGACTGTTTATAATGGAGAGTATATTAGTAATAGTCCGGATTTAACCAGATGGGCAAATCAAGGTATACTCATGCTTAATACAGCTCTCACAACTCAAATAAATAAAGTTGGTGTACATTATAATATATGGAAACCATTTTTAAATTATCTTTTTGATTTCTTATCAAATTATAATAATGGATTGGTGTATATTTACATGGGGAAAGAAGCAAGTACTTGGGCAGATAGTCTTAATGACAATTGTTATAAGCTATTCTGTGCTCACCCAGCATCTGCTATTTATAACAAATTCAGAAGTTGGGACTCTAAAGATGTATTTCCTACAGCACAAAAAATAGTACAAGAAAACTATAACTATTCAATTATTTGGTAATGGAAGAAATATTTAACAGACTCATAGTTGCAGAGTTAATGCCTAATACATATTACATGCTCTACTGTTTAAAAGAGAAAGTAATACCTAACAAATTTATCAATAAAGAACTAGAACTGAGTAGATTAAAAGCTAATGATTGGGTTACTCAAGATTTGGTTTTAACAGCAAAAAGTCTTATCTTTATTGAAGAAATCAACAGTTTCTTTAAGAAAACCAAGAAGAAAACTATAAGTGCATTGATGGGTGATTCATATATGGAAAGAATAAGTTTATACTTAGAGATCTTTCCAAATAGAAAACTTAACTCCGGTAAACCTGCCAGAGTAAATGCTAAAAACTTAGAGGCTCCTTTTAAATGGTTTTTTGAAACTTATGACTATGATTGGGAAACAATATTACAAGCAACAGAAAAATATGTATCTGAATATGAACTTAAAAGGTTTGAGTATATGAGAAATTCACAGTATTTTATCCGTAAACAAAATTTGGATAAATCTTTTGAGTCAGATCTGGCTACATACTGTGAACTATTCATATCTGGTGCAGATGAAGTTCCTACTTATTTTAGGGACAACATAGTGTGATCAATTTTTAAAATCCACATATGTCAAATTTATTTAATGGAGCAAGACCTTTACTACCTGTTAGTGAAAGGCAGTCAGTAGAAAAAGCTATCTATAAAATTAGAGCTAGGAGACAGGGTACATTAAAATCCCTAAAGAGTGCTTGGCCTAAATTTAATGATGCTTTCTGTGATGGTCTTGAATGGAGAACAATTACCGTGGTTGGTGCCAGACCTGGAACAGGTAAAACTTTATTTATGGAACAACTAATTAGCGATATAATTGCTAATAACAGTGATCAATATTTTAGAGTTTTGAAGTTTCAGATGGAGATGGTAGATGAAACCAGCGGTGTTAGAAAACTAAGTCTGATTACAAGTGCTGATTACAACACATTAATGAGTAAAGACGGCAAACAAGTAGATAAGAGAATCTATGATGAATGTGTTAAGTATTACCAAAGTATGCAAGCAACAGACAGAATTAATGTTGTCTATGATGCTTGTACAGTAGATGAGATGTGTGCTACTATACACTATGAGATGGATAAGTACAAAAATGAAGATGGTACTTATAATAACATGCTTGTTGGTATAGATCACTCAGCTTTATTTAAAGTTGGTAAAGGACAGAAAGACAAATTTGAAATGCTAGGAAGCTTAGGTGAGGCTCTCACTATGATGAAAAAGAAATATCCTATAGCATTCATTGTCTTGAGTCAGCTAAACAGAAACATAGATGATCCTAAAAGACAAGAAGAAGGTGTTTATGGAAATTATGTGTTAGATTCTGATATTTATGGGTCTGATGCTTTACTACAACATGCGGATGTGGTAATGGGTATTAATAAACCTTCTGTAAGAAAGATTAGGTTGTATGGTCCGGAAAAATTTATTATTGCGGATGAAGACATCTTAGTGTTTCATTTCCTTAAATCAAGGAATGGTACCACTAGGATAAGCTTCTTCAGACTTGATAGAACTTTGATGAGGATTATAGAAGTACCAACACCTCCCACCGCAGTTAAACCAAAAATTTCAACAACATGAGTGTAACAACAGTAAGAAAAACAAGAGAGAAAGAATTCTATGTGAATCACATAGAAACTTTTAAGAAAGTAGGTGAGTCTGATCCTGCATTCTTGATTAAAACTGCCTTTTTTCAAAAAGGTAAGTATGGTAGACAAGTACAATTTTTTGAGTCTGAATTAAATAAGGGTCAAGATTTGTATGTAGAGTTTTATGACAATGTAACTGATAACTCTGGTACAGTTGTAGATGTAAAACCATTCTATGAAAACAGACAATTGTTTAGATATAGGTATAATCCTTTCTATTCAGAAGAATATGATAAAAAAAGTGGTGTATCTTCTGCAGGATCTGACTATTCATTATTTACAGTTCCATTACAAGAATTATTAGCTGTTAATCCTGACGGAAGCACACTTAGCTATGGTTTGTTTGAGAAAAGACTTGCTGAGATTGAAGAGAAGAAGAAAAGTTCTGACTTTGATATAGATTTACCAAGACTACAGAATTCTTTAGTTAACAACAATGATTTTCCTGATTTTACAGAAGAATTGAAACCAAAAACTAATAATTCTGTGTCAGAGATTAAATCTATTCCTAGCATTCCAGATGTATTATATTCTGAAATGACTATTGCAGATTATGCAGCAATTATATGGAAAAAACCTGTAAGCAACAGACAGTGGTTAAATGAATTAATTACAAAACAATGAGTATAGTACTTCCAACTACAAAGGTAAAGGCTCAGAGAGCTAATCCTAAAAGATTGGTTATCTATTCAAAACCTAAAACAGGTAAAACTACTTGTTATGCAGGTCTTGAAAATAATCTTATCTTAGATTTAGAACATGGTGCAGATTTTATTGAAGCATTGAAAGTTCCAATTACTAGTTTACAAGAGTTATTGGATACTGGTAAAGCAATTAGAGAAGCTAACAAACCTTACAAGTACATTACTATTGATACTGTAACAGCATTAGAAGAAATGATTCATCCGCTTGCAATAAAATTATACAAACAAACACCAATGGGTAAAAATTTTGATGGAGATACTGTCACTACTTTACCAAATGGTGCAGGATATTTGTATATTCGCCAAGCTTTTTTCCAAGTGCTGGATTTTGTAGATACCTTAGCTGATCATGTAATCCTATCAGGACACATTAAAGATAAGCAAGTTGATGACAAAGGTGAAATGGTTATGGCAGCTAATATAGATTTGACAGGTAAAATCAAATCTTTAGTGTGTGCTAATGCTGATGCAATTGGTTACATGTACAGAAAAGGTTCTAAAACTATACTAAGTTTTAAAACTAATGATGAAGTAACTTGTGGTGCAAGACCAGATCACTTGAGAAATCAAGAAATAGTGATTGCTGATTCTAGTGAAGGACAATTGAATGTGTCTTGGAATGAAGTATATATTTAAAAAAATAAGTTTAACAATTAAAAAAGTAAAAAAAAGATGGCTTTAAGTACAACTGATTTAGGAACAGGCTCCGGGATGCCTAAAACAATTACACCAGGTAATCATGTTTTAAAAATTAATTCTATTACATTAGAAGATTTCTCATTTATTGAAGGTGCATACCACTTGATGTTAAATGTAGAAACACCACCTATTGCTGATTATGAAGGTTTTATGATTGACAAAGATGATGAAAGCAAGGGTCGTTATGCAGGTCAAATTGGTAGAGTGAAAGCAAGCCAATATGCATTTGCTGATGGTGAGACTAAAACTGGTGTTAAGATTCAAAGAAATAGATCTATCATGATTTTCTTGAAAAACTTAGCACATACATATGGTGCTGATGAATGGTTTGTAGCACAAGATAACAAGTTTGATACTATTGAAGACTTTGTTAAAAACTTCAGTGAAAATGCTCCAATCAAAGACACATATCTTAAATGGTGTGTAGGTGGTAAAGAATATATGGGTAAGACTGGTTATACTAACTATGACATGTATTTACCAAAAAGTGAAGGTAATAAGTATGCTTATGGTAATGTTGAAAATGGTAATATTGTTGAGTATAATGAGGCTAAACACCTTAAAAAGCTTGAAGTAGTTGAGAAAAAAGAATTTGGAACACAAGAAGATGATTTTTCTATTCCAAGTAAGAATGCTGCTGACTTTAGCTTAGATTAAAAGTAATTAACTTTTGAGAAAGGGGGTCTCAGTGCTCCCTTTTTTATTCTAAAATAAATTGTTATGATTTCTACTAAAGCAATTATATATGATTTGAATCAGGTTCCTACAGAATGGCCTTTTGAATTTTATCTTAATCTTCCAGAAAAACTCACTGGACAAGATGTTAAAATCAAATCAGTATTTTCTGCAGAAAAAACACCTTCATTTTGTATATATTCAGATAAAATGGGTAAATACAGGTTTAAGGATTTCTCTACTGGTAAATCTGGTGATACAATTGATTTTGTGTTGCACTATTATAATCTAGAGTCTAGAGGTATTGCTGTAAGAAAGATAATGGATGATTATTCTGATTATGTTTCAAGAAATGATATAACTCCCAGGGAATATAAACCAGAGAGTAGATATGAAGTTTCTGATTATGAAATCAGACACTGGAATAATCTTGATCAAGATTTTTGGTTAAGCTATAAGATAGGTTCTAAAGTATTAGACAAACACAATGTTCAACCACTGAAGTATTTTATACTTAGTAAAAGTGATCAAGATGGTGCTATAAAAGAGCTCCGGTTTGAAAATAACTATACATATGGTTATTTCAAAAATGATGGTACACTATATAAAATCTATCAACCTAAAAATAAGGTCAGCAAGTTTATTAAAGTTTCTGATTATATTCAGGGTTCTGAACAAATTACTTTTGAAAGCAAGTATCTAATAATTACAAAATCTTTAAAAGATATCATGTCTTTCAAAACTCTTGGGATTGGTAATGTAGAAACAATTGCACCAGATAGTGAGAATTCAATGATTGCAGAAAATATTATGAAGAAGTATATCCAAAAATATGCTAAGATTATATTAATTTTTGACAATGATGAGCCCGGTATTGAAGCAGCTAAAACTTACAAGAAAAGATATGGTTTTGATTATGTGGTTCTACCATTTGAGAAAGATATATCTGATACTGTAAAAGCAAGAGGTATTCAAGAAACAAGAAACATAGTATTCAAATCAATAAAAGCACTATTATGAGTAAACCAATAGATTTTTGGACATATAAAGGAAAAGTATTTAAAGAATCTGATATCCCAGAAGGAGCTATTGGCTTTATTTATCTTATGACAGCTATAATAGATGGTAAGTCTGTTTCTTATATAGGCAAGAAGAATTTTTTTGCTAATATAAAAAGACCGTTAGGTAAGAAAGCTTTGGCTATGAGTACTGATAAGAGACTTAAAAAGTATACTAGAGTTCTTAGACCAGATTTTCTTAATTATTATAGCTCTAATAAAATACTGAAAGAAGCGCACAAAATGGGTGTAAATATTAAAAGAGAAATTCTTAGAATATGTTACTCAAGTACTGAGCTTACTTATCAGGAAACAAAACATCACTTTGTACATGAAGTGTTAGAAAAAGAAGAGTTTCTTAATGGAAACATCTTAGGTAGATTCTATAAAGTAAAATAGTTATGAAAACACTTAAACGCATTTACAGGTATTTAGCTTTTATTGAAAAGCATGTTAAAAAATGTAGAGAGAAGTCTCTATTTGGTAAAATGTAAAAAAAAGACTGATGGAAAAAGTAAAATTTGGAAAAGAAGAATGCAAGAATCTGATTGCAATGATTAATTCTTCTGATGAAAGTAATTCAAATTTAGCACATACAATTATTGATTCTTTAGACATTAATGATAACCTATTCTGGATTTTTATGGTTTTTATCTTTTCTGGTAAAGATGAAACCTATTGGGAAAAAAATAAATTTTATGATGCTTTAAATCTAGAATTAGGATTTAATTTTTCTCTTTGTTTTAAGGATAAACAAAAAGTACTCAATGTTATAGAATACTTCATAGTATGTCCTGACCACACTGAGTGTATAACTTTTTATTTTGAAATGTATGTAGAAGTTGTAAAAACTAAACTTGAAAAATTTGGTTTTGAATTTGAAGGAAATCTAAAAATAGTAAAAAAGTAAGAGTTTATGAATAAAGTAGATTTACTAAGCAAGGCCAGTAAGGACATAATGCTTAAAGAGCCCTATTATGGGTATTTTCTAATCCAGCTAAATAAGCATTGGAGAAATGACATTCCTACAGCAGGAGTTAGTAAGAATGGAATAAACTACCAGTTAGCAATTAATGAGACTTTCTGGTGTGGATTGACTGATTTAAATAGATTAGGTTTGTTAAAACATGAGCTATTACACATTGCATTTGGACACTTAACAGCATATCATAATTTTGCTGATAAGAGAATGGCCAACATTGCAATGGATATGGAAATTAACCAGTATATAGAAAATGACTGGTTACCGGGTGGAGAATATACTACAGAAGAATTTACACTGTTGAAAGATGCTGTAATGACTGAGTATAAAAAAGCAAAAGATAATAATGCTACACCAGAGGAACTAAAAGAAATTGAATCTAAGATACCTTGCAGAGGTATAATGATTGATGATTATCATGAGTTGAATCTTGATACAAAGGCAGGTACTAAATACTACTATAAGAAGCTGAAAGAGGCTCAGGAGCAGAAGGAACAAACTGGTACTTCAGGTTCAGAAGCTATGGATCAATTGCTTGACCAAATGGAACAAGGAATGAGTCCAGGTGATGATCATGGTACATGGGAAGAGTTTGACGGCATAAGTGAAACAGAACAAAAACTTATGGAAGGTCAAATTCAAAGAATTCTCACCGAAGCTAAAGACCAGACTGAAAAGAAAAGAGGTCATGTTCCTGGTGAAATGTCCAGTCTTATTAAAGTAGAAGAATTTGTAAAACCAAAATTTGATTGGAGAGGTTATGTAAGAAGATTTACTGGTACAAGTACAAAAGTATTTACCAAGAAACTTCAAAGAAAGGAAAACAGAAGATTTCCGGCTTTTCCAGGTCTAAAAATTAAAATGCGTCAGCACATCTTGTTAGCTATTGATACTTCAGGTTCAGTAAGTGATTCAGAGCTAAAAGAGTTTATGAATGAGATTCATCACATTTATAAAACAGGTGTTGATATTACTATTATCCAATGTGATACAAAAATCAACAGTATTGAGCCCTATAAAGGCAAGAATGATTTGAATGTTGTTGGTAGAGGTGGGACTGAATTTGATCCCGTCCTAGAGTATTATGATGCAAACATCAGAAAGTTTACAAGTTTAATATACTTTACTGATGGTGAGTGTTATACAAGTATAAAGCCAAAAGGCAAAATATTGTGGGTATTATCTGAAAGATCAGATATGAATGATAAATTACCAGGCAAAATTATTAAGTTAGAGTTATAAAAAATTAAAAAAGAAAGTTATGAGTCAAGTTCAATTAAATTTAGATGAGTTAAAAGATTTTATAAAGTATATGGTTACTAATAACCAACATATACAAGCTAATGGTAAAGTTCCTGTAGCAGTGAATATAGAGGGTGATGCTGGTTTGGGTAAAACTTCATCAGTAAAACAATTAGCTTCAGAGCTTAACATGGATATGATCAGACTAAACTTAGCAGAGTTTGAGGAATTAGGTGACCTAGTAGGTTTTCCTGTAAAAGAATTTGAGATTTCAAATGCAGAAGGTAAGACTACCTGGATTAATGAGCATCAGATTGATGCAGCAATGAAGAAAGGTTACAAAGTAATCAATAAGAGAATGGCTCATGCTGCTCCTGAATGGATTCAAGGTAGAGGTGAAGGTGGATTCTTAATCTTAGATGACTATACCAGAGCTGACCACAGATTTATGCAAGCTACCATGACTCTTATTGATGAGCAAGCATATGCTTCTTGGAAATTACCAAAGAACTGGCATATCTTATTGACAACTAATCCAGACAATGGTGATTATAATGTAACTTCTTTAGATGTTGCTCAGAAGACAAGATTTATCTCTACAGAAGTAAAATTTGATGCTAACATCTGGGCTAAGTGGGCAGAGAAGTCTAATATTGACAGTAGATGTATTAACTTTTTATTGATGAATCCAGAATTAGTTTCTCAAAGAATTAATCCAAGGATGATTACTACTTTCTTTAACTCTATCAGTTCTATTCAAGATTTTTCTAAGAACTTACCAATTATTCAAATGATTGGTGAAGGTTCTGTAGGTCCTGACTTTGCATCTATGTTTACTATGTTTATTAATAACAAACTAGATAAGATTATTGGTCCTAAAGATATCTTTGAAAAAGATGAGCAGTATGTGTTAAATACACTTAAATCTGCTATAGGAGAAGGTGATGACTTCCGAGCTGATTTATCTAGTGTAGTTGCAACAAGAGTTGTTAACTATGGTTTAACATTTGCTGAGAAAAATACCATTACTCAACCAATGATTCAAAGAATTATAAAACTTACTACTGAATGTGATTCTTTCACTGATGACTTGAGATACTATGTCATCAAAGAGTTAATCAATGGTAACAAGGTTAAATTTGCTTCATTGATGATGAATGCTAATGTAGTAAAGATGTCAGTAAAATAAACAGGACTAACCAGTTCCCTGTAAACACAAGTAACTTAATTATTAACTATGATAGGGGTGGATTACATCCCTATCTTTTTATGTTTAAAAAATGAAAGCAAATATTTATATAGAATTAGATAATCGTGGTGGTTTAACCACTAAACTTAAACACTTTGTCAATAGTGCAAAACCATTGTTTAATATTCAAGATATAGATTTTCAACCAAAGAAAGGTGATAAAATATATATTTTACCAGGTGTTAACATTCCTAGAGTAAAAGTAAAACAGTTTAATGAAGAAAATGGTACTAAGACTATTAGAGATTTAATAACTGCAGATTATATCTTTGGTTCTGATAGAACACAAAATGAGTATTTTGATGCAAAAGGTAATCATTGGATTTACAAAATGCCTGTAGCTGATATGGAACAGTTAATGGCTTATTTTACAAGTGAATTAGAATGTGATCCAACTGATGTAGCAGATTTAAGAGACATAATTGAAGCTCACAAAACAGTTGAAGAAAATTTAGAAATTTACTACAACTATACAACCATGAATAATTTAAGAGATGTCAAAAATAGGCGTAATCTTAAAATTCATGAAAACTATGATGACTCAAATACTTATCATATGATTGATCTTGAGTTTCTTGAAGAAGTTGAAATGTTAGAAACTTTAACAATTTATAATGTTAATGCTCTGATAAATGCAGTTAATTCTAAGAATGTGACAATTGATTATGAGATGTTTGGTCAGTTAAAAAACATGTTTGAAAGTAATGACAATGATAATCATGTCTTAGCAATGGAAATTATGGCTAACTCAAATATTATTGAAAGTTTACTTTTTATTGAAATGCTGTTTAAAGAACATAGTTATCAGATGTATAACAGTCACACAAGAAACCATGTAAACTTTAAAAGTTTATGTAACACAATTGCTAAAGATAAATATAGATTCAACACAGAGATTGATGATATAGTTAAATCTTTGAGAACATTTAATGTACTTACAGCTGATAAACTAGATATTTTAATGAAGCATTATCATGAAGAAATCATGAGAAATGGTGATTCTACATTTTTTAAAGTTAAGACTATTACTGTTGCAGATAATGTGCATGAGATTCTAAATCAGAACTATACATATACTGTTAAAGATGATTATCAACCTGTAGCTCAAGATGAAGAAGAAGTTGTTGTAGAAGAAGAAGTTTTAGAAGAAGAACTTGTTGAAGCTGTAAACACTGAAAGTTTAAACATAGAAAGTGTAGAAGAAGAACCATCTTTTGAATTAGCAGATGTAAATGTAATTGAAGAACCAGTTACTGAAACAGTTGAAGAAGTGATAGAAGAACCTCAAGATGTTATTGAGACTATTCAAGAAGAAGTTATTGTTGAACCTAATAAAGAAGAAGAAGATGAGTCAAGCATTGATTGGTTCTAATGAAGAGTTAGAACAGTTCTATAAGAAGAAGTTTTACTTCAGTTATAGTGGAATTAACAAGTTGTTATATTCTCCGGTGATATTTTATAACCATTATGTTCTTAATCAAAGAGAGGACTCTACAGACGCGCACCTAGTTGCAGGGCGCGTTCTGCATTGTCTACTATTTGAAGAAGAAAAGTTTGATGAAAACTTTTTAGAACTACCTGGCAAAATGCCTACAGATAGCCAAAGAAAAATTATTTATGATGTGTTCAAAATACATTTGTCAATAAGTAATAATTCACTATCTTTGGAAGACTACTCCCAAGACATTCTCACATTACTTCTCACAGCTAATCTCTACCAAACTCTCAAAACAGATCAGCAAAGACTTGACAAGATTCTTACAGAAGAAAACAAGACTTATTTTGAATTCTTGAAAAACAGCATTGGCAAAACTGTTGTGGATCAAGAAACTCTGAGTGGCTGCAGAGTTCAGATTGAAATTCTAAGAAGCAATAAAGATGTTAGAGCTTTATTACAATTAGATAGAAAACCTGAAGATAATCATCTTGTTGTAGAAAGTGAGTTGCATTTAGAGTATAACAACCCTAAATTAAGCTTTGGTCTTCATGGAGTTCTTGATCATGTAGTTGTAGATTCTGAATCTAAGACTATATTCATCAATGATCTCAAGACAACATCAAAAGCAATTCAAGATTTTCCAGAGACCGTAGAATACTATAAATATTGGATGCAAGCCGTTATTTATACTATTCTTGCAAACAACAGATACCTTGCTAACAGAGAAGATAAGTTTGATTGGAAGTTTCAAGTAACATTTATTGTTATTGACAAGTATAATCTAGTGTATCCATTTCAAGTTAGTCAGGAAACCTTAGAGAAATGGAAGGAGTCTTTTAATGAAATAGTAAAAACTGTTAAGTGGCACTATGAAAATAGAAGATATGACCTACCATACTCATTAGTTGTAAATAATGTAAAATTGTAAGAATTATGGCTTTAAATTCAGTGTATAGGAAGTATTTCCAAAAATCTCAGGTGTTTGTATATCCGCTCCTGGGTATTAAAAGAGGCGCAGCATATGTTCCTAAAGCAACTTATGTAGCTTGGGAAGAAAATTGCACGTCCTCTGAGGATATGAAACTAATATGTGTGTATGACAATGATGGTTCAAATACTTTTGAAGTATTTGTAAAATCTGTTTTACTTAAACATGCTAGATTATTTGGGTATGTGAAAGCTGACTCAAAAACTAGTGTGTTCACATTTGAGTTTTCTGATTTAAGTGATGACTGGGTAAATTTTCTGATGGGAAGGTATAGTAAAATAAATCTGAATTTAAAAGCTAAAATTTTAAACTTTTTTGATCCACAAAGTGGTAATTACCAATATATAAAAAGTTATTTGTATCCTGAAAAATACTATAATGAGTATGCAGATTTGTTAAATACTAATGTGGAACTACTGAAATCTGTTGTTGAATTATGTACTAAACCTGACTTAGCTAAAGAAACTCTACAATTAGAGATAGCTAATTTAGGAAGTATGGAAGAATCTGCAGTAAATTTGTTAATTAATAATTTAAATAATAACTATGAACAACTCAATGATGATTGTCCAAGCAACTTGGAATGAAACACAAACTTTTAGATTAATCCCAATTGCGACAGAGTGTCCATATGTGGAATGTATCTTTGATCCAGCTACAAAAGTATTTGTAATTATATCTAAGATCACTAAACAAAGTTTACACATGTTGCCTAAAATGGATGAAAATGGTGATCCAGTTGCATGTAAAGTAAAAAGACCTAATGGTAGAAACTTTAAAGAAGAGAGAAACAAAATTGAAGTTTTTCAAGAGTATTATGTTGAAGATAGAATTGCTATTGAAGATTTAATTAATCTTTTTGCAATCAATGCTTCCACATTTGACTACAAAGCTTTTACGGAAGCAGAGACAAAGTAATTAATTAAATTGCTTATTTGGTGTAAGGAGGAATGAATACTCTACATGGTTTTAACATGCTAACTTGTTAGTGGATAAGGGTTAGAATCCCTTAATAAGCAATTTTAACTTAACGGGGAGACAGCTTAACTGAATAAATCCTATGAAAACCAACTATGTACACGACTATGAAACACTCAAGAATTGTTTCATTGGAGTCTTTGAGGATGTAAAATCTGAGAATAAAAAAATATTTGTGTGTCATGAATCCAGAAATGATATCTTTGATTTAATAACATTTTTAGAACACAACATTGCCTATAATGAATGGCATATAAGCTTTAATGGTTTAGCATTTGATGCTCAAATAACAGAGCATATTCTTAGAAATAAGAGAATGCTGCTTTCTAGCAATGGAGACAAGATAGCAAGATTTCTTTATTACAAAGCACAAGATGTAATTTCAAGACAGAACAGAGGAGAATTTGCAGAGTTTAAACCTAAGCAAATTAAAATCAATCAGATTGATTTGTTTAAACTTAATCACTGGGATAATCCAGCTAAAAGAAGTTCACTAAAGTGGATTCAGTATACAATGGATTGGGCTAACATAGTAGATATGCCAATTCACCACACTAAAGAAATTACTGCACAAGAAGTAGACACTGTTATTAGTTACTGTATTAATGATGTCAAGTCTACTAAAGCTATTTTGATGTTATCTAAGAGTCAGATTGATCTCCGGAAAAATCTAACTATGGAGTATAATATTGATTTATTCAGTGCCTCTGAACCAAGAATTTCTAAAGAATTGTTTTTGCATTTCTTGAGTGAAAAAACTGGATACAAAAAATGGGACCTAAAAGAACTCAGAACTTATAGAAGCCTCATAAAATTTGAAGATATTATTCTTCCTTACACAAAGTTTGAGACAGCAACATTTCAAAATTTACTAAAGAAGTTTAAGGAGATTGAATTAGATCCGATGTATACCAAAGGAGGGTTTAAGTATTCTGTGCAATATAAGGGTGTGAAAACAGATTTTGGTCTGGGTGGTGTTCATGGAGCTAGAACAGCTGGTGTATATGAATCAGATGATGATATGGTAATCATGTCTTCAGATGTTGTCAGTTATTATCCAAACTTAGCTATTAGAAATAAATGGGCCCCTTATCACCTTCCTAAAGCAGAATTCTGTGATCTGTATGAATGGTTCTTTAATGAAAGAAAGAAAATAAGCAAGAAGGATCCAAAGAACTATGTATATAAGATTATCCTTAACTCAACTTATGGTTTGAGTAATGATGAGAATAGTTTTCTGTATGATCCAGAGTTCACAATGAGGATCACTGTTAATGGTCAGCTAAGTCTAATGATGCTGTATGAGATGATTTGTGAAGAGATTCCAGACGTTACTCCGCTAATGCAGAATACAGATGGTCTAGAGACAATGATTCCTAGAAAGTATTATGATAAGTATATGGAAATATGTGAGAGATGGCAGAATATAACTAATCTGCAGCTGGAGCATGATACATATAGTAAAGTAATACTTGGTGATGTAAATAATTACATTGCTGTAACTGAAAGAAAGAAAATAGACAAAGAAGTTTATGAGGAACTCAAGAAAAAAGTCCCTTATGATGTCTATGAAGAAATTAATGGAGAATATTTCTTTAAAGCAACTAAGTCCAAGGGCAGATTTGAGTTTAGTAATCTAGCATTACATAAAAACAAAAGCTTCTTGATTATTCCAAAGGCTATATTTATGTATTTTGTACATGGAATAAAACCTGAAGATTACTTTCTTACAGAAAACAACATATTTGATTACTGTGGTGGTGTTAAAATCAAAGGGAATTGGGAATTTGTAGAACACTATGTAGATAAGGGTGATTATACAAAAAACAAATTACAACATACTTTGAGGTATTACATCTCTAATACTGGTAGTAAGATAATCAAAGAAAACAAAGATGACAAGCGGGAAATTCAGATAGAAGCTGGACGCTGGTTGCAAACAGTTTATGTAAAACATGTAGAAACACCATTTGAAGAATATGGTATTAATCTGAAATATTATTCAGATAAGGTTTATAAAGAGATACAATCTCTTGAACCACTAGTTACTCAATTAAAATTATTTTGACATGCCAAAAAGAATTAGCGAGTGTAGCAAAGCACATTTAATTAATGTGCCATTACCACAACACGGATCAACTTATACAGTAATCAGCCACCAATTTGTGATTGATTATGTTCATCAAGCCCTAGCACTTGCAGGGTTTAACATTTTACATGAAGAATATAGATGTACTGCAGACGGTCAGATAGCTCAAGGGATTCATAAGTTAGCTTATAATAGTGATCCTGAACTATCAATGATGTTTGCTTGGACTAATAGCTACAACAAACAGATTAAATTTAAATGTATTGTTGGTGCATATATTGAAACTACCAGCACTGTGATGGTATCCGGTGACATGGGAGTTTGGATTAGAAAGCATATGGGTACTGCAGATACTGAGACTAAAGATACAATTGATGAGCAAATTAAAAATGCACATCAGTATTACAATCAGTTGTTGTCCGATAAGAATGAGATGATTGACAAGACTCTGGATCTTAGGAAAAAAGCTCAACTTTTAGGTATTTTGTTTGCTGAGTATGGTATTTTAACTACTGAGCAAGCTAGTATTGTAAAGAACTTTATTGATAGACCAATGAAGAACTTTACAAATCCTAATAGTTTGTGGACTTTCTATAATGCAATCACTATTGCTTTACAACAGTCACATCCTAGAACTTGGATGGAAGACCAAAGAGTATTACACTATTTTATAGATAACATCTACAAATTTCCTAAACAAGTTTTCACAGCTCCTGTAGCTGTTATTGAACCCGTAGAAGATGTAGTAGAAGAAACTGTTACCTCAGAAGCTTCTGAAGAAATTCCGGATCCTAATCAAATAAGCATCTTTGATGTTATTGCGGAAGTTGAAGAAGAAGAAGTAGCTGTTTGTCCTCCACCAGCTGAAGTTATTGAAGAACCAGAAGTAGAAAGTGAATTTGCTGTTGAAGATAATGTTGATGAAGTTGTTATCTACACAGATCCTGCAGGAAATACATTTGAAGCTCCGCTGTTAGAAGATGTAGTAACACACAAGGTATTTGTTAATCCTTCAGAAGAACCAAAAACTGAAAAATTATCACTTGATGATATTTTAATAAGATTACCAAATGAAGAAAAAGCTAAAGAAGAACCAGATTTTTCATTAGACTTTAGTTCTTCAGATGAAGAAAAAGATTCTGATTTCATACCTGATTTGTTTTAATAGTTAATTTTTATTTTTTTTAGAGGTAGGAAACTGCCTCTTTTTTTATCTTTACAAAATGAAATTTTTAATTATTATACTTATGCTAACTTCATGTGCAACTACCAGTGAGTATAGCTGGAAGATGAAAAAAACACATAAGGAAAGTAAGAAAATGTTCCGCAAAGTACAAAGATCAAGAAAGTATTGAATAAAATAATGAGAAAGAAAACTATTGAGATTGTTCAATTAATTCAGATACCCTTAATAAATCAAGATTTTATGTTTATTTATGGTGTTAAGGATTATAAAAGATTAAGTACTTATTTTATTGGTCAACATGAATTAGCAAAAAGAGTCTATGCTGACTTTGATAAAACTAGTTTATATACAGATGCATATGTTGAATGCTATACAGAAGAAGATGATAGTTTCTATTTAAGCTTTGTTCTTAAAAAAGTTGAATTAGGAATTATTATACATGAGATAACACATCTTATGCAGCATATCAGAACCCGCTTTTTTCCAAATGGAATAGAAAGAGAGTTTGAAGCTTATCTTACTGAATGGATATTTAATGAAATATATAAGATATTAAAAGATAATAAACTAATACAGTAATCATGGAAGAACAACAAATTAAAAACCAAATTGAAGAGTATAAGAAACTCTTAACAGGTGATCTTTTTGCTGATAGTGATATTCAGCAAAAAATTTATGATTTAAAAAAACAATTAAACCCAAGAATTGAAGAGCATCCTGAAGAGGATGATGATGAGGGTTGTTCAAACTGCGGAAGCTAAATTATTATGGAAACAGCAAAAAAACAAGACCTAGACATATCACAAGAAGATTCAATTAGAATAGTCAGAATTGTTGTAAAATGTTCTGACTTATTATCTGACTATGATTTATTAGCTGATAAAATAGAGAAGAAAAATGCAAAGTATGTTAAGCATGAACTTAAAAATATAACTTTAGAATTAGGAGAGTTTGTTGATAAATTTAGTGGAGCTTTTTTAGTTCCTTTTGTTAAAACAGATGATGAGCTACAAATGGAATTACAAAAGTCATTTAGTGCTTTTTCTAAAAACATAAATGTAAAAAACCCTGAATTAACAGCTTTAATATTACTTTACATCAAATGTAAATCTATTTTAGATGATATATTTGAAATGGAACATGCTGATAAATTCTTAGGTTTACTTATAGAAATGTGTAAGCTTTTTTGTGAGACTGTTGAGAAAAAATATGTCTTTATTAAAGACTTAAAGGATCCTAAATCTGGATATACAGTTGAAATGTTAGCAAATGCTATGAGTGAGTTAGGTAAAAAAATAATGTATGGAGAAAAACCAGAATAACAAAAATATGAAAGTAGAATTAATTAACTATTTTGGAGATGTCCAAATGGTGGCGGAAGTTGCCCGTGTAAGTTATGATAAATCAGCTATTAATTATACACAAGAACAAAACAACAAACTTATAAAATACTTGTGGAAGCATAATCACACAAGTCCTTTTAGACATTTATCATTGCAGTTTAGAATCACATGCCCTATCTATGTAGAGCGTCAGTTAGCAAAACACCAGGTAGGAATATCAATTAACAGTATTTCAGGCAGATATGTGGATTTCTCCGATACCTATACTCTGATTGATGAATGGAGAGAGCAAAGTAAAGATAGTAAACAAGGTAGTGCAGGTTCATTAGATTATGAAGGACAAGAAGCTTGTAATATTATTGAGCATAATGTGTATCAAACATGTAAGAAAGCTTATGCTGATTTAATTAAGTTGGGTGTTTCTAAAGAACAAGCAAGAACAATACTACCTCTTAACTTGAATACAACATTTATTTGGACAGGTAGTTTTCTTGCCTTCATACATATGTGTATATTGAGACTTAAACCAGATGCTCAGTATGAAACAAGAAAAGTTGTTGATGCTATGTTAACTGCTGTAAGAGAGATTCCGGGAAACCCTTATGAACAATTATTAGAAATTATAGATTCAGAATTAATATAAGCAAAATGAATTTTTTAAGATATTTAATAATTAATGGTGTTCAAAGATGGGGCTCATTTATGTGGGTGGGAACTCATGTAAGTATGACTCAAACTGATTGGCATTGGATATTAGAAACTATCTTATGTATTGGCTTAGACATAATTTTGGTTATGGGTTTGTATTTAGAGTGGGTAGAACATAAAAAAAATAATAATAATGAAAAAACAAATTGAATCAGTAAGAGAGTTCCATGAAACTTTCAACCAGGAAAATGGTAAACAACCAAGACTTCTTACAGAAGAAGAATTCTCATTAAGATACAACTTAATGGATGAAGAGAATAAAGAATACTTCATGGGTTGTGAGAACCAAGACCTTACAGAAATAGCAGATGCATTAGGTGATAAACTTTATATTCTATGTGGTACTATACTTAAACATGGTATGCAAGATATAATAGAAAAAGTATTTGATGAAATCCATAGGAGCAATATGAGTAAAGTTGGTGATGATGGAAAAGCTATCATGAGAGAGGATGGAAAAATCTTAAAAGGACCCAATTATTTCAAACCTAACTTAAAACAATTTATTGAAAATGCTGACAACAAATAAAAACAGAAACAGAAAAACAGTAATAAAATTAGATCTTATGTGTCCAATTAGTTACAAAAGATTTAAGTTTAGAGAAAATAAAAGAGGTGTTATTAATCATATCAGAAGAGATAATAAGATTCTTAACAAAATCAATGATGATTTAAATTAACAATTATGCATCCAGGAGTATTTAAAAAACTTATGATTGAAGCATACCTAGCGGGTGCTACTGTTATGGATTGTGGTTGTTATGAAAGACCCACTAAGCAAGAAGCTAGAGAATGGTTTACTAATGAATATGGTAAACAAGATTCTAATGAAGAATGTGACTGTTGTGATGAAGAATAAATTAGGGAGAGCTTTCGGGCTCTCCCTTTTTTTTCTTTGACAGCTTATCTAATTCTTGAAGCACCTTTTTCTAAGTTTTTAAGTAATGCTTCAGGATCTCCTGCACCACCACTAAAGCCCATTAGATTAAATGCTCTTTTCCAAATTTTAAGTTCTCCTTTTTTCTGAAACCAGTACGGACCAGCATCTCTTTTGTATCTACCTGCTTCATTAAAGGTTGCAAAATTAAGAATGTCACCAATAATTTCCATGTAAGTCAAAATAGTATTTCCAAAAACAGTACTTGTAGAAGTTAACATTTTAGCATAGTCATCTGCTCCTAAGTTCACACCTCCAATTTGTGGTAAAGGTATGAATGCACTTGTCTCAGCTTGTACACCTAGAAGTAACAATAAAGCATGATTTGTTAAGAATCCATAAGTATTAAAAGTATCACTGTTTATTGCTCCAGATCTAGCTTTTATTTTTTTCCATCTGTCTTTATCATCATCATCATAACCAAACAACATTGAAGCAAGTAAAGAAGTAATAACTGTTATCATACCTTCAGCAGTAGCTCTTTTTAAATCACCTTTTTCATCATCAGTCATAAACTGAAACTCTACACCTTTAGATTTAATACCTCTATAGATTACCTGAAGAGCATTAATATAAAAACCTTTGGTTGTTTTACCTAAAGCCCAATCATATCTTGCTCCTCCAAAGTTTTCTTTAGAAGTATCCATTCCAAATCTGTTAACAAACATTGGAGTAAACCACTGTCTCATAAAGAAGAACATTCTGTAAAGCAATAGTTTGTTACCTTCTGGTTGTCCAAAATCATCATAAACCCCAAACAATGCTCTTGAAGTACCTTGTAATCTGTTTTTAAATAGTTTATAGTTTTCTGATTTAGAAATAATAATCTCTTGACCATCTGCAACTTGAATTTCAGATTTGATTCTGTTTTTTGCTTTTAGTTCATCTACAGTTACATTGTATTTTTTTGCTATTTCTTCAAATGTTTCTCCTTTTTTATAAGTATGGTAAACTGATATATTACTCCAACCTGGATGAATTCCTGCTTTTAATCTAGCAATACCATTTTCATCTTGTTCCCAGGCATCTACATATCTTATAGTAGCTTTACTTCCATTAGGTAATGTTTGTTCTACTTTTTGACCATATAAGAAAGCACCAAATAATCTCATGGCTACTTCCATCTCACCAAATTTTCTATGCATGAAAGTCCATTCAAAGTTCATCATATCTTTAAACATACTTCTATATATAGTATTACCATATTGGTCAGTAGTCTTAAAGTTTGGATCAAATATTTGTACTAATTGCGTAGATAAATTACCCGGACCAGTTGTGTATATACCATTAGAACTCCAATCAAACATAGCTTTAGTTGCCCAAGCAGCAGAAAGTGCTAAATCACGGGAAGTAACAAATCTACCTCCTGTAGATTCAATAATAGTTTGAACATAACCTGAAAACTGGTTTTTCAAATCTGATGGTATGTTTAATCTTAATGATGCACCACTTGACCATTTAGTTAAATTACCCATCCATTTTGTAAGCCTTGGGTTGGCTTCTTCCATATCACTAACCTTCCTACCGTAGTACTCTCTTTCAATAAGAGATCTTACTTGCTCTAACCTGTTATAAGTACTAGTTCTTAAATTAGCATACTCTCTAACTTTAGTCTTAGCATTTTGTAGCTGTTTAGATTTTTTATCTAAGTTTTTTGGTTGATTTTTTGGATCCTCCAATGTAGATAAAACAGATTGTACTAATGGTAAAGACTTATGTAATTGTTTTTGAGTTTGTAATGATAAACCATATCTAAAAAGTGAATTAAAAACATCAGCATCCGCTATATCAGCATCAATATTAAATATACCTGTAACTGGTATGTATGAAATTTCATCACCATTTAAATCAGTATTTACTAAGTTATTATCAGAATCATAGTTTAAATCATTCAGATAATCTTCTGTAGATTTACCAAACTTTTGTTTCAACCATTCTTTAACATTGGCATTGACATTGTTAAATTTATCACCATATTGACCTTTTTGAAACACTTGATAGAAATCTCCTTTCTTAGTGGTATACCTTGGTACATCTAAATACAATTTACCATAGTTACCAGCATTTTGTTGCATTTCTAAATGATGATCTTTCATCAAGTTTAATAACTCAAACTCTGGTGAGTTAGGATTAGCTTTTAAAGCTTGATATCTCTTATCAATGAATCTATCATCCTCAGCACTGTATTTAGTACCTGGTTCAAAAGATCTTGGTAAAAACTCACCTTTATTGTTGATATACTTACCAATGTAATCTTCTCTATTAGCTCCTCTTGGAATAGTTCTATACTTGTTTTTTACTTCTCTTCTTGAGTGTCTTGCGTTAGGGACACCTAATAATGTAACTTCTTGTTGAGTTTCATTGTCAAAGATTTTTGTAGTTATAAAATATTTACCATCACTTGGTCTTAATACAGAATTAGCAGAGGTTCTTTGTAACTTCTCTACTTGTTTTCCTTTTTCATATTTTTTTACTGTAACATGGTTTAAAACAAACCATTTTCTAAGTTCATCATCTTTTTCTAATAATTCTTCAAACTCCTCACTATTAACAAAGTTGTCTACTGTAATATCAGTAACTTCAGTAACATTGTATTTAGATAAGTATGTATTGATAGCTTCTAAATAATACTCTGTAGGTACTTTACTAGAAAGGTCAGATAAAGAACTAAAAATTTCCGTCATCTCTTCCACTAAGCCTACATCAATACCATTGTCTTTTTGTTTTTGAATAAGGTTATTTAAAGTCTTTGCCTCACTAGAGTCTAATGATTCTGTTTTAGATTTTTGCAATAAGAAATTTAATGTATCAGCTTCTTCTTTAGGAAGACCTGTTTGATAGTCAAATTTTTCTCTGAAATTTATAATGTCTTGTTCTAACTCTTTTATTTTTCTAATTCTGTCTTCTCCTAATTGTGTTGTATCTGGTTGCCCAAATTCATCACGGTATGTGAAAATTAAATCTGAAATAGTTTTGTAAGCTCCTGAGATATCAAAAGTCAAATTCATACTTTGTTTCATTCTAGCTTGGATTTCAGAAAGCCTATTTAATAAAGCAGCTCTATTTTCATAAAATTCATCTGAATACTTGATTTTAACATTTTGTTTTTCCCATTTCCTTAACTCAATTTCAAACGCTGGATCAGTTCTTTTAATATTTTTAGCTTCTAACTCAGTAACAAATTCATTATAAGCTGTATCTAATGAATTAGTAATAGGAACCCACTCATAAAAATCACTAGTTGCATTTCTATGTTGGATTAATACTTCTGCAATAGATTTATCATAATTATCATTTGCCGGGTCATCAACTTTTTCTGTACCATCTTCATAGTATAGAGAATACAATTGCTGATAACTTCTGAAAGCTGCTTCTATAGTACTATAGTTTTCAAACCTTTCTAATTCTTTTTCAAATTGGTTTTGTAAGTTTATGAAATTATCAAAAGCATTCTTTTTAGATAAGTAAGCAAGTTTTCCTATGTCAGAGGTATTAAATATATCATCTTTCTCATAAAATTCAGGAACATATTCCTGCCACATATAAGCTTTGTTAAATTTTCTAACTCTGTCTAAAGCCTCAGCAATTTTGTTTTTATCACCACCATCTTTAGCTTCTGCATATTCATATTCTAACTTATCTTTCTCATATCTCCAACCATTACCAAATTCATTTAAGAATGTCCATACTTCTTTAGGAACAGGTTGTCCGGTTTTCTTGTCAATATAAAATATGGTGTCTTTACCAGCTACCATATCTCTTATCTGCAAAGAATTTAATTTGCTAAAATTAACTTGAGGTAAGATTTTTGAAAGCTTGTTTCTAAATATTTGAGACTTATCCCAAACTTCATTCTCAACTTCAGTCTTTTCATTTTGAATATACATAGCAAGTGAACCTACTATAGGGTCATTACTTGAAGAATAAGATTCTAACCATCTATTGAACCAGCTTACATCTTTTGTTTTACCAGACAATACATCATTAATTCTTTTTTCATTAATAACATAGGTATTGTATTGCTCAATAAATCTATTTAATACTTCTTTGGGAACTCCTTTTTCATAAAGTCTTATCAAGTCTTCATCTTGTATAGTTCCTTTTACAACTTTATTGTAAAGATTATCTACCTCAGCTTCTTGTTCATCTGCAGGTAAATTTTTTAAAGCGGTTTTTAAATTAGTATTTAATTGCTCTTCTACAAACTTGGTCATGTAACCAGTTATCTCAACAAAAAACTGAACATTATTCTTTTTATAAATATCAGAAACCTTTTTAACAACCATTTTAGAGTTGTTCAAGATCTCATTTACTGTTTGATAAAATGGGTTATCACTATCTATAGTACTATCTTCAAGAATATTATTAATCTCATCTACCAAATTCATCCAAGAATTAGCAGTGGACTTATACAACTGAAGCAAAGCAACAATGTTTCTATTATTGATTAATGAATCATTTTGCTCAATTATTCTAAGTTCATTTAAAGTATTTATACTAGAGCTTTTAATACGGTCCATACTATTTACAAGTGCTACAGCTTTTATTCTAGCCATCTCTTGTATTTTCTCTTCCGCATTAAGACTATTTTCAATTACTGATTCAGCATTAATATTATTTGTAGGTATTACATCTTGAAAACCTCTCAAACTTTTATCTACTGCTGGTAATAATTCTGTAGTACCTTCTTTTAATAAAGCTCTTTGTAACATAGCTTTATTTACCGCATCTTTACCTGTATTAAATTCTCTTGCTTGAGTTACAGCAGCTTTATTATTTAAGTAAGTTTGATTTATGATAGCCTGAGCTGCTTCAGGAGAAGCATGTTTTAATAGTTCATCTGCTCTTTCAACTACATCTTTATAAAACATTACTATGTCAGCCTCAGTAATATTTGTTGGAATATCACCTAAGTCTAATTCTTCATCATTCAATAATCTATCTGCTAAATCACTGATAGTATCTGTACTTTTGAGATCTTTCACTTTTACACCAGTTCCAAATACCCTGCGCATAATATCTTTTAATGCAGCTAACAACTTGTTTATAAAAGATTCAAAGCCTTGTGATTCAATTTGATTATTTATTTTATTCATTGCATTCATCTGTAATGCAAAAACAATACATTCTTCTTTAAATAAAGGAGTATTTGTACCAAGTTCTGGATATAATTTTGTAACATGATTAATGATAGCCTGACCCTCTGTTGATCTTTCTAACTCATTAAACAAATTCTCAAACAAATCAATATTATTTCTTCTTATAGCTTGAACAAATGGATGTGCAAATTCATGTAAAGCAGTATTAGCATTAAGATTATCTCCTACAAAATAAACTGTACCTGCAAAATAAAATGCAGGTTCACCCATATATGGTTTTGAACTACGTGATAAAATTTCTTGAGCTTCTTTAGGTGTTACAGATTGATATTCAACATTCATTTTAGCAGCAAGTTTTTTAGCTAAAACTTCACCTAGTTCTCTGCTGATACTATCATTGATACTATCTAAGCTTATATTTAAAGTAGATTTTTTTGGTTTATAAACATTATCATTTGGTACATATCTGTTATAATCCCAAATATCTTTTAATCTACCAAAATCTAGTTTAGCTTTAAAAGTATTTCTCCAATCAGCAATTTCAAGTTCTACACCAGAATTTAAAATTATCTTTTTACCAGTTGCCTTTTCTTTTATATCCTTTGGATAACTAAAAATATCAATCAGCTTGGCCTCTACATCACCTGTATGTGAATCTGTTAAAGGTACATAACTGCTAACAATATTTCCATTTATGTCAACTACATCATAACCAACAATTTTATTGGTATTTCCAACTTCTACACCATCTTTTAATACTTTTTTTGAATTATCAAAAGTTAAATTTTCTATTGTATATCCTTCAGGTGCAATTAACCAAGTATCAGTTTGGTAATCTTCATTATATATATTTCTAATATATTTATTATTAGGATATAAGCTAGTAAAAATTTTAATTGCTTCAGCTCTAGTCACAGGACTTACCCAATCTATATCATGTATTTGATTTTCAGTTGGTCTATATACAGTACCTTGTTCAGATAGTGTTATACTTCCTGTAAGTACAAAATATGGAGCCATTTTTTCAATAATAGACTTTCCAAACTCATCTGATTTCATAGCTTCTTCTAATGATATTTTAGAAACTGGTTTTCCAACTGAGCCCGGTTTAAATACTGATTGTGTTATTAATGACTGATTTTGTAATAGTATATTGTCTGCAATAATTCCTACATTTTTATTAATTCTTGAAATTTTAATCTCATTTAATAAGTTAAAGAATTGTCTTATTAAATTTTTGATAGCTTCAATAAGTGAACTTGGTAGTTCAGTGTTTGTTTTGTTATGTAATTCTTTAGATATCAAATCTCCAACAGCATCTAAAAGTTCATCTTTTGATAAATTTTTAAACATACCCATTTTACGCATGTTACCTGTTATTTCAGTTACAAGAGGATTATGTTGCATCATATATGCAATTAATTTACCAGCTTGTTGGGGATAATCAACCTGATTATTTTTATCAGTATAAAGAATTTTATTTAAGATATCTACATGTGCTAAACTATCAATACCTAATTTGTCTTGAATATCAGATAAGACCTCAGTTTTTATACCAAACTTAGAAAGATATGTTGCTAAAGTTTTATTTAGTTCATTGTTTAAATCCTCATATATTTTAGGATTATTTAATAAGTCAGTCTTATCTATATTTATTTTATTTATAGAAGAATTTTTAATGATTTCACTAACTATATTATCTACATCTTTATCTGTTACAGTACCAGATTTAATTTTTTTAAGAAGCCTGTAAGCATTGTGATCATAAATACCAATTTGATTTAGTATAGGAAATACTTTATCATAATTTCTTCCTTCATATGCACTCTTTAATTCAAATATTAAGCTCCAATAATTGTAAAATGTATCATACTTTTTAATGTCTTCATATGTTACACTCTCAGGTTTTTTCTTAAATATTTTCTCAACTAAATTACTACTACTGAAGTAAAGATTTTTTATCATATCTTCTCCTCTGAAGTTATATGGTTTGTCTACATTAAGTTTATAAAGACCTTTTTTCTCAAGCATTTTACCAATATCTTCAGGTACAGATGCAACAAAATCAATATTAGAAATTAATGTACCTAACTCAACAAATAACTCTTTTATATTAGGAGAAGACATCAGTCTTCCTTTAAAGACATTATTTTTAGCATCCCATTCACCAAAGAAATATGTACTTCTTGATTTAAAAACTTGTAAATTTTCAAACACCTGATTAAATTTTTCTCTAGTAATAGCTTTACCCTCTCTTTTTCTATCCATAAGATTAACATAGTTATTATAGATATTATCTATTTCTTCTTCAGGTAGATTTAGGTAAGTACCATTAGATACAATTTTAAAAGAGTTAACATCTGGTAATTCAGATTTTTCTTCTCTCATAAATTGAGGACCCTCTTCATCAGTATTAGGTACAATTGACTGTTTAGCTATTTCATTTAAAGCATCATACTTACTTTTTAGTACTTGTAATTGTTCAAACAGAGGTACATTAGGCTCTGCTCTTTCAACTTTAAATGTGGTATCTCTATAGTATGTTGAATTTCTTTCATCAAGAATTTTCTTACTTGTTGTATCAAACAGCATTTGACCATTTGTAACAAGACCATATCTATCAATTGCTAATTGTGTTAGATACTTGTTTGCTTTTTCAAACAATGAGTCATTGATGATTTTTCTTGTATCATCAATGACTTTTACTTTTCTCAGAGTATTAATTGCATTTACTGTAACTTCACAAACCATCATTAAGAACATTTAAAAGGATCAGACTCAAAACCATACTTTTGTAAGATCTCATCATCTGACACACCTTGTTTATTATATACTATATCACTTACCTGTTTATTCAAAAGAGAACCTGGATTCAAATATCTTAATTTTTCATATAACTCTCTACTTAAATATACAAATAAATCTTGAGGCATGAGGTCTGGATTTCCAAATCCTGCTGTAGGAAGTGCTATATCAAACCCTTTTTCTTTAGCATTTTCAGCTGCACTCAAAATTTTACTCCAGTATTTTTTAATTTCTTCTTTATCATCTGCTGATAAGTTAGCAAAATTATCATCTTTACCATCAGATATCAAAACTGGAACAGTCATATCTGGAGCATGTAATTGTAAAATAGATTGGTCAGTAAAGTTTTTGTTTCTACCATCTTGAAGTTCAGAATTAGTATAAGAATGTAAGAAAATTACTTTAGAGTTTTTATTTGTAAGATTTTTATAATAAATACTATCTTTATCTACTGAATCATACAAGAATACATTTGGTTCATTAGTCTCAATTAAATCAGATTTAACATCTACTAATCCTAATGGAGTAGCAAGTGATTCAACACTAGTAGATAGTTGAGTATCATAATCAGTAATATCTTCAGATTTAATATCCTCAAGCATTTGTTTATATGATTCAGCATGTCTATCTATAGTTTCATCTGATACATTTGCTCTGTTTTCTCCTCTTACTAGTTGTGCTTTAATTCTTTGTTTGGCTAACTTAGCATTTAATGGCATAAGTTTATATTGAATATTAGCATTAGGTATTGCTTTTTTAATAGCTTCAACAAAAGGTCTTCTTTTATCTTTAGTAAGATTGGTAGTATCAAACACTACTTGTTTACCTTGTTTAATAGCTTGTATAGCTCTATTAGCTGCTTCAATATAAATCTCTTTGTCTTTAGATTTATTATTTATATCTCCTGTAAATTCAACTCTCATTGCATCAGGTTCTATGACTACTAAATTTTCTTGAGGTAAAGACTTTATAAATGTAGATTTACCACTTCCGCTTGTTCCTATGGGAAGTATTACATCAGCTTGCTGTTGAGTTTTTGTCTTACTAACTTTAATTTTATTAATGTCAAAATTTGTTAAGTAACTTTTGAACTCTTTTTTAGTTGGGTTAGTCACCTTGTTATTAGCAAATTCAAATTTTTGTAAGTAATCACTAAGTAAATACTCTCTTCTTTCTGGATCATTTTCTAATACATTTAAAACTTCATTACCGGCATCTTGTATAATATCAATTACTTTAGTATAATCCACAAATGGAACTAGGTTATATGATGATTTGTTTATACCTGATTGCAAGTATGCAAAGATCGGAAGCATAGAAAACACCTCTGTTATTTTCTTTATGTCAGCATCATTAAGCTTTAAAGCTTTGGCATAATTTTTTAAAACTACTGGATTAGCTAAGTCTTTTAAGTTACTAATATACATGTTAGCTTTAGTACTGTTAATATCTCTATCAGCAATACCTAAGTTAAATATAGTTTGGTCAAAATTTGATTCTGATTTTAATACTGCTAAAACATCAAACTTTCTAACTAAATCTGGATACTCATTTATGATTTTAGATACTCTATTACCATATGCTGTATCTGCATTATTAAATAAGTGATAGAAATTAAAAGTATTATCTAATGCTTTTTCTGCTAAAAACTTTTCATACTCAGCTTTAGATTGAGAGTCTTCTTTAGGGAAAACACTTCTTAAATATTCTCTTTCTATAACAAACTTTTTGTACTGTTCAAAGTTTTGATCTTTTTCAAGTGCTGTAAAAGTCATAGGATCTACTTGGTGTAGACCTAATACAACATATGGGTTATCATCCTCAACATCATCTGTAGACCATGCGTTGTTTTCAAATTGTAATTTTAAAACTGAATCATTTACAAATAAAGTTTTTGAACCATTGTTATTTGTTTTAACATATGCTCCAAAATATTTAGACTCAAAGTTTTTAACAGCCAGTTCTTCTTTTAAATCATAAGACATGTATGTGTCTCCTAATTTGCTTTTAAGTAAAGCATTTTGGAATATATAACTTACAAAATCATTTCTAAATGCATTAATGAACTGCTTCTCATTATCTTCACCAAAAGTTTTTTTCAACACATCATCTAATTTACGTGTCTTCTTTAAGTCAATTATATAATTACTAAATGCTTTGTTATATCTCAATTTAAACAAAGGTTTACTTAATGCTAGTGCTAGAGGTCCATTAAAGAAGGAACTGATAACAGAATCTTTCATTAAACTATTAATCAAAGGAGAAAGAACCTCATCTTCTAATAAATCTTCTATTGTGCTCTCAGATAACTCAATATTTGATAACGTAGTATTAGTATTAGTATCAGGATTTGCATTCATCTTAATCTTAGTTATACCCTTGATTTGATCTTCAATCTTCAAGTAATGTAAAAACAGTAACAAAGATTTGTTCTCTTTCTTTATATCTGGGTTAACAGAAGATTTTTCAATTAAATCCAACAAACTTTTTTCTGAAAAGAATTTATCTTCTCTACCTTTAAAAGCAGCTTCTAAAAGCTTATCTGCAGTATCTAATATAACAGCACCTTTTGCATTAGAAGGAAGTATGTTTGTAGGAAAATTTTTAGCTATGACATTTTTCATAGCACTGAATTTAACCAATCCTCTAGAATCAACAGCTTTACCTAACATAGGTGCAAAAGTGGAACCAATTAAACGTTGTTGTTCTACATAATCTCTAACTAATGGTTGTGACACAAAGTAAATAGCTTCTTTAACAGGTACTCCTGCTTTGATTAAAAACAATAATACAGGTGCTACTTCATAGTTACCTTGAATAAAGAAAATCCAGGCATCTTTTTCAACATCCACCCAACCATTGATTGCTTGTGAGAATACATCTGATATTTTATTTATATTATCAACATCATAGATATCTGAAAGAGAAATTCTTTTTTCTCCATCTACATCCATAGTTCTATGTCTTAGGGCAAGAGTAACATTTCTTGTTGTCTCTTTATCACCAGACTTACTCAAATAAGTGTTAGGAAGATTTGCTCCTATAGAATTAAACAAGATATTAAATGTATTTTCAATAGCTCCTAAACCTAATGTAGCTTTACCAATCATGTTAGACTCATGCTTATATAAGTTATATCTTGTTTCAAGAATTCTTGTAGGGCTAAGTTGTTTATCCTTACCTTCTGTCATCTTAGTACCAAAAGGATTATAATCCATAACATATTTAGCTAATTCATCAGCTGTTTCTTTAAGTAAGAAAGTACCATTAGGTGTAATTAGAGATACAAAGTTTTCAGGTAATTCTAATATTGCTTTGACATCTTTAATTAACTCATTTTCTAAACCTGCTTTTTGTTGTTTAAATAACTCATTTAAAGATTCACCTGCAGCATTTTTTTCTTTTACAGTTTTTTTAACAGCTTCAATATCAGCTAATGTTGGTTTAATTAATTCACCATTTAAACCAATATTAGTCATGAATATTGTAAGTTTATCAATATCAAAGTCACCCCCTGACTTAGCAACTATCTCAGCTGGAGGTATGATAATATTACCTGCTTGAGCTGGTAAGAATTGATAAACTTCCATAAACTCCATAGAGTTTAGACCCTGAACCGGAATCCTAACCCCTACAAGAGTTATTGCTTTTCTGTTAGCACCATCATTTGCATCTAACCATTCATCATCTTTGATTGCTCGGTTTAATCTATCTATAGTCTCAACAGTTTCCCCTTTATATTCAAGATTCAACAAGTTAGCATAGTCCCCCTGTAATGCAATCATAACCTTCATTGCTGCAGTTTTACCATCCGCCTTCTTATGATATGTAGGAAGTACATTGCTACCAACCCATTTTTTCTTTTCTTCATCTGTAGCATTTCTGAAATTTTCTGTTTTAGTAACATTGTTTTCATACATTGCAGAAGACACTTGAACTAATGGTTCACCTTTAATTTTTTGCTTAATGATTCTTTTATTAATCATAGACAAAAGCACTTTCTCAATTTTAAGTACTTCAGGGTGATACGATAAGTCTATTGCAATCTCACCAGAATCTAATGCATCAATAAAGTCTATCAATTCATTTCCATAAGCATCTTCTCTTTCTAGGTTAGCTCTAATAAGTTCTAACAATTTAGAAATACTGTCTTTATCTCTTGGTGCATATTCTCCTTCAGATACTTCATCATAACCAATTTCTTCAAGTAATTCTAACTTAACTAACTCAGTATAATCACTTACATCTTTTAAGTATTTCTCAACAATTGGTTTAGCACTTGGAGAAATAATATCACCATTTTTATATAAGTTGTCTAAAATCAACTTTCTCATCTGAGTAGAAAATATAGACTTGCCTTTAAATTCAGCATTTACTTCAGTTTGATTCTTTAAGAATTCTGTAAAGATTGTATTAACAGTAAACTTACTGTCTTTAAGGAAGTTACCATCTTTATCAAAGATCTCATCACCATTTCCTACATGACCAATTTTAGAACCAGATTGATAAACAACATAGTCTACTTTATCTTGCATCATTTTTAAATGTAAATCATAAAGTGGTGTACCTTTTATTGCTACACCCGGTATGATTGGATTAAGGGAAAACTTATGAAAAGATGTTACTGGTAATAATTCTGATTGCATATTTCCAGCATACTGTAATTTATAAGGAGGAAAAAATTTAACTATATCTACTACAGAAACTTCTTCACCTTTAGCAATTTTTGTATAAAGTTCTTCTTGCTCTGGTAACCAGTTTCCTTCAAGATTTTTTAATTTTCTGTAACCTTCAAAAGTAACATGACCTTGACCATCACCAATCTCCATACCTCTATAACCTTTAAGTGTTATTTCAGTAAGTTCTTTTGCTTTGGCTTTGTCTTTTAATCTTGAGTAGTAATCATCATATACAGCATCATAGTACTCATTATAATAAATTGACTCATCTACAACTCTTTCTTTTAAAATAGCAGTTTTCAAAGTACCATCAAAATTTCTTGATGTTACACCATCATTAGCAAATGATTCTGCATAGATGTTTGGTAATGAATTTACATAAGTTAGTATTTTCATATCTGCAGAGAAGCTTCTACCACCCCCGCCAAAACCAGCATTTCTTTTATGGAATTCTTCTTTAGCGTGATTATACTGTGCAAAGTCTCCATATATTAAAACAGCAGTTTCAAATTTATGCATCCAAGAGTTGTAAGTATAGGCCTTCATCAAGGTCTCATTTACTTGCTCATTGGAAAGTTTTTCAAAACCAGGTACTCTTTCTTTTAATCCAGAGTCAATATATTTAGCTTTTTCTAATTCAGCTAGATTCTCTTCTGTAAGGGCTTGAAAGTATGCTGTAACATCTTTCTCTATTCTTGCTCTTAAATTAGGATTAGAGTTAATTACATCCATCATGTCAAAAGAAGTATCTTTAGTGTCTACTGCATTATCTATGATAGCATATAATTCTGTTTGTGTTTCTTCTGTAAGAACGTCATCAAATGCAGTAAATGCATTCCCAGCCATTGTCTCAGTTTTGTTCTTATCTTTTCTTTGTACCTTTCTGTTATAACCCTTGTAGTTTTTGAGAACATCTTTGTTTAAACCAAACTTAAATATTCTATTAGACTCAGCCATTATGTAGCCAGCAATGATATCAAAAGCTCTTGATTCACCAGGACCATATGGAGCAAAGTTTTTAATGTCTACATATAACTTACTGTCATCTTTAATAACACCTGTATCAATTTTACCAGTTACAGTCAAACCTTGAGCCATTTGTTTAGATGCATGTCTCATAAATTCCTCAACTCCATTCATCAACATAGTGTGAATCTCTTGTAAGAATTTACTTGTTTTGTCCATAGAAGCTGTAGAAATACCTTCTTTCTTTTCCTTACCACCTTTTCTATCTTCTATTAACTGTGTACCAGCAACATTATTGATTAGTAAAGAGTTGTTTAATCTGCTTCCGTCAGGTTTTTTCTTATCTCTCAAATTAAAAATAGAAGCTAATAATTGAGAATGTAAAGAATAAGGATTGATATCTTCAGATAACCAACGCATGTGTTGGAACTTGTTACTTGGATCAGCTTGAACTCTTGTAAGTTCTTGCCATGATTTAGCGTGATTAATAGAAGTAATTACTCTTGTTGTTGTACTATCTAAGAAATGCTCCCATACTCTATTTCCTTCAGGACTTAAAGCACTAAAATTTGAGTACTTATCAGAATTAGCAGCTTGTATTTTTGCTAATTCTTTTACTCTACTGTTTGAAACATTAGTTTTAGTATTAGTAATAGGGTCCTTAGTAACACCCTCCATTATATATTTGATAGGATTAGATGCAATAAATCTTGCTTCAACATTTGATGATGCTACAGCAGCTCTAATAGTTTTAAATATTTGGTCTACACCATATTTAATACCAAATTTTGGATCATCTACTATGTCTTTGATAGCTTTATTTGTATAATCTAATCTTATACCTACAGCATCTAAGAAGTCTTTTGATAATTCTGATTTAAAGTTTCCTTGCTTATCTGTAAAAGTGCTAAAAACTTTTTTGATATCTAATACATACTTACTTTCTATTTCATCAAAAATTAAAAATTTGTTTGTAGATGGGATATCCATAACAAAACCGAAATTCCAATCTCTAATCACACTTGTTACAGGAAAGTCTGCTTTAGCCATTCTTGCATCATAAACAGCATCATTGTTTTTAGCAGGAGTTTTGTTTATGTTTAATTGCAAGTAAGAAATTCTTGGTTTCTTTAAATCTTGCCAAAAGTTCACATCTATACTAAACTCAGTATTGTCTTTGTATGTGGTAGAAGATGGGTTAGGTAGTAAACTTAAAAGTTGTTTTATCTCAGGTTCTGATTTAATTGCATTTTGTAACTTGGTATACATCTCAACTTTATCAAAAGATCCCGCAAGAATTTTAGCAAGCTTATTCCAAATAATATTAAAATCTACTAATATAGGTTCTCCAAACTCATTTAACTCATACTCAATATTAAACTTAGTCACACCATCTACAACCTCAGAAGTAAATTTACTTCTGTCAACTTTATAGATACTACTTAAAATAGTTTTAGTAGCTTCACTAGCTTCATCTTTTGATGATATAGTATTTCCACTATCTAATTTAAATGTTTGAGATTGCTGCATGTTTGTAGGATCATTATCAACTTCTACATAAGTATTTGCTAGAATTTTAAATCTTGAGTTTTCCAAGTGATATGTAACAACTCCAGACTTTTGACTTCCTTCTACAGATTCCCTTACATCTCCAAAATTGGTAATCATTTTTTCAATGAACACCAAATTACTTAAAAGATTATCTGGAACATCTTCACCATTTATTGCTAATTCTGCAGTCTGTCTTTTAAGATTTTCAAACATTGTTTTCAATCTCTTTTGAACAGTCTCATACATAGCAACACGGTTACTATTGTTGTAAAGAATTTTAATAGCACCTCCTGAATTATCCTTAGCTTTATTATAAGCCATGAATATTTTTGGTAGGATACTATCAATTAAACTTGCAGCCTTCAAAGACTCTGATTCTGTAAATTCAGTGTATTGACTTTTAAATTCTTTAAGGGGTCTGATTACTTTAGCTCTGTTAAGTTTAGTAAACATAAGGTTCTCTGTAGAAGGTTGCATATGTTGCAATAGCTCTGGTCTATTAGATGCCTCATATAACTTATCAAACAGTTCTTTAACTGCAGGAATATCTCTTGGTCTTAGTACAGCTTGTGTTCTAGACACTTTACCAAAGATGTTATTTAAGAACTGGTATATTCTTCTGAATATTTCACCCAAAAATCCTTTAGGTTCTTCTTTTTTACCTTTGCTTTTAGCATAATCTCTAAAATCTTCAGCAATATCTTCTTCAATTTCAAAGAAAGAGTTGTTGGCCCACTTTGGTTGGCCCTTTAATTCACTGTATAATTTAATTTTTTCTGCTTTTGTTAAGAATAACTGCGAGAATCCGTGCCATGCTTCATGATATATATCTATTGGAGTACCTCCATCACCTTCATAAAGTGTAATACCAGTACCCATAAATGTTGCAAAAGCATCTGAGTTTACAACTTTTGATATTCTTTCTAAACCAATAAGACCTAAATGTTTATACTTTTTATTTTTTGCATGCTGACTATCTTTATTCAATGGAGAATTTTTCCACCAATCTTCAGCTGCTGCTTTGTCAGCTTCAGTAGTAAATAACTTATCTAAAAAAGTTTCCAGTCTTTTATTTCTTTCAAACATATCTGCATCAAAATCATCATCAAGATCCTCTGGCATGTCTGATAAATCTACTTTATCTATTGTATCATCAGTAATAAAATTTACTTCTTCTTCAAATGGTATTTCTTCTGAAACAGCTTCTGTTGCAATTCTACTCTCTTTATATTTTTCTTCATTAGTTTTAGGAGGAGCTGAGTTTACTTTTACATTTTCTGCTTCAATTGCATATTCAGAATCTCCCATGTATTCAGCCGGAATCTCATATGTTAAATATGGATTATTACCATAAGCAAATTTTGCATATTCAACACTAAAATTAGCTTTAGCATAATTTTTAATAAAAGGAATATACATTACAGTATTAACAGTAATCTTATCACCATTCACCTCATAATCTGGAAAGTAACCAAGAGCCTTTACTTTCTCATTAAACTGTACTGAAGCAGGATAACTGTTACCTTTTTTTGAAGTTTTATTAACTTTAAGATGACCTTTAATTATAGCTTTAGCTTTATCTGTGTATAATTCATCTCCTTTTATTACAGTTTCTTTACCTTCAAAATCTTTAATACTAACTACTAGAGCACCATCTTTAATTTTAACAGTAATATTTTCTCTGTTGTATTTACCGTAAAAACCATTACCTGATTTTTCTAAACTATTATCAATAAATATTTCAAAATAAGCTTGTCTTTGCTCATTATCTAGTTCTTTACCTGTTGGAAGTTTAGCCTTTGTTGTTAAAACAGTTGCAACTTTTTCTGCAAGATTTTCATCAAAATCACCCCTTTGCATATCAATGATTTGCGGAATTTTTCCTACAGGAGTATCAACATGTACAGTAATAACAGGTCTACCTTTTTTAGTATTATTTTCATCTTTAATGATGTCATAAGTAGCTAAATCTTCTTCAGTAATACCAAGTTGTGATATTGGTTTAGCATATACTTCTGGAGCAATACCTAAACTACCACCAGTTATATTTAATTTAACAGGATTCTCAGATGACTCAACTTCTTTTCTTAGTTTATATAAACCATTCATCAAAGCAGTTTGCTCTTCAAATATTTCTTGAGCTCTTATATCAACCCAATCATTATCTATTTCACCACCTTGTGCAGCAAGTATATCAGCTTCTCTATTTGCTATCTTTAATGCATCAACAAGAGTATTTTTGTATCTGTATAATTTTCTGTTTTCACCTTTACCAAGCGTTCTGCTGTATAATAAAGTAAGTACACCATCAATCTTTTCAACTTTTCTTAAAAATGTATATACAACTGTTCCATTTTCAGCATCAGTTATGTTACCTTCTTTATCAAAGAAAAGGTAATTACCATCTGTATCAGTGATAACAGCATATATACCTACAGATTCACTATCTTCAGAACTTAGGTGCTCTGCTAATTTATATTCATTAGGAAAAGCTGATGACTTAGTTGCTGATAATATAATTGGAGTATCACCATATAAAACTTCAGTCTCATTAATAGAGCTGAAATTTATAGCAGCAATAATATTTTTTTGAACAATATTAAATACTGTTTTTTTAGGGTCATCAGGATTTCTATCATCTCCTTTTTTAAAACCTGCAGGATTTTTAGATGCTGATGTTTGTAAACTTGTTACATTAGGAAATTCAATTTTAGCAGAATTTCTACTTTCTAAATCTGATTGACTTAACTCACTATCATCAGAAATTACAACATCCTCTTTGGTTTTGTTTATTTCTTTAAGCTTGTTTTCAACATCATCAAATGTTTCTTGTTCCTCTACAACATATTCACTAACTTTTTCAAGATCTTGAAATTGTCTACGCAAAGATCTTATAATATTAGTATCAAAGTCCATTTCATCTAAAAGGTCATTGATTTTACTATTGTTGCTAACTATATTAAAAATATCAGGAACTGCTTGTGCATATTGCAAAGCTTTTCCTGTATCTTCTGTAGCTTCAAGAACTCCATTATAAATCTTTTTTATTAACCCTTTTAAATCAAAACTTTCTGAAGGGTTAGCTCCAGAAAGTTTTTTATAGATTAATTTATATACATCACCAATTTGGTCTTCATTAAGTGAACAAGCCATTATTTACAGTATTTAGAATTATCTTTTAATTTATTAAATATATCATCATCATTTTCATCTTCAGCCTCACTTTCTAATTTAATGATTTTATCCTTAGCATTAGAGAATTTTTCAAGATTATCATGAGATTCTTTTGATAATTCTTTATCTTGTTCTGTTACTGGGGCTTTACCAACTTTTTCTTTTTCCATTGCTTCTTTAGAATACATAGTGAAGTTATTTTTAATTTCTTGTTCAGTAAACACTTTCTTAGTGTCTGTACCATAAAGTTTAACAACAACTTGATTAGTGTCTTTATTTATCATGAACACTTCTACTACAGAATTTTCTGCTCCTTCAAAGATAGGTTTTTTTGAGATAAGTAATGTGCCTTTTTTAATTGTATCTGCGGATACATTTGGCAATTCTTGTTCTCTTTTTTTATAAGCTTCTTGTATTGTAGTATAAGAAATATCTCCTCTATTATTTATAGCATCTTCAAAAGCTTTATCAAGTTCATCTTTATCTTTAGCTTTATTAATAGCTTCAAAAAATGATGGGTTTTCTCCTAATTCTTTTTCTTTTTTAACTGCTGTAAGAGAAGGTTTAATACTGCGAGCACTGTTAACTATTTCTTTGAGTTCATCTGTTGAGACTGTTTCTCCTTTTCCAGATAATCCAGGAACTGTTTCTGCTTGTCTGTTGGAAGACTTTTCATTCTTAGGTACACCAGACCTTTTCTGTACTTTGCCGGCATTTGGTCCGAAGACTTTGTTTGCTGCTGCTTGTTGTTTACTGAACCTTGCTTTCTTGGTTTTTCCATCTTTTATAATTTTGATTAAATTTAAATCATTTTTTAATTGTAACAAACTATTTATTTGGTTAGATATATCATCTACTAAGTCACCTCTATTAACAACTGACACACCTAAACTATATAATTCATCAACTTTTTGGTCAATCCATTTATAAATATAATCTAATTCACTAATAGCAATACCTTGAACACCTACTTCAAATAATATATCTAATGTTTCAGGATACTCTTCAGTGTCTAATATTTGTGTGATAGCTTTACTAACTGCTGCTGATAAACTTAATCTATCCATCTCTTTAAGATGTTTCTTTTCATCTTGAGGCTTGAATGATTTAGTTGCTTTCTGAAAGCTGTTAGGTAAAGAATTTAAAGCAAATATATAATCATTTGCATTACCACCTTTTTGAAACACTACATCATTAGTATTTAATAAGTCTTGTTTTTCTTTTTCAAGTCTAGTAACACGGTCTTTAAGTTGAGAAATTTCATTTAACAAATAGAATTGAGAAACCTTGCTTCTTTTGATATCTTTAGGCTTAACTAATTCAGATAATCTTTTGATTTCACCAAGAGCAAATACAATTTCTTCATCTATTTCAGAAATTATTTTATCATTTCTTTTATAGCTTAACCCAACAATTGACCCTGACTTATCTCTTACTACATCATAATGTACACCATTGATAGTTGCTTTAGTTTCATCAGCATTATCAAACTTAGCTTTTATAACTTTGCCGTTAACCTTATTTGTTTGGAAAGGGAAAGTAATACCAGTAATCACAGATATTCCTAAATCCATTGTATTTAATGAACCGTTTGTAGCAGGTTTAAAATTATGATATACTACTTCAATTTCCTTTTCAGGTTTATCTAATAAAGCCTTTGTATCAGCAATAGCTTTTTCAAGTTGTTCTCTTATATCAGATTCAGTTTCTGTATCTAAATCACTTTGAAATTGCCCTATCATTTGTTTAAGCAATGCTTCATCTTTAACAGTATTTTTCTCTACAGCAAATGAACCATCTTCTAACATGATTAACTTACCAGCAGAACCATTAAACATTACTGTTTTGTTTACCAAATCATTTAGAGATATGTTTACTAAGTCCTCTGTTTCTTCTAGTACTTCTGGGGTAGATGTTAATTCATCAGTTCCCGTATCACCAGAATCATCATCAGCTTCTTCCTCAGTAAATTCTGGTTTAATCATCATTACACCATATTCTGAAACAGCATCTAAGAATGGTAATTCATAGTAACCTGGAGCAAGAACTTTTTTACTAGTGCTACCATCTTTATTTACTACATCATTACCTTCAGCATCTTTAACAGTTACTTGAGCTTTATCAATATCATTTACATAACCCTCTGTATTTACATTTATACCTAATGGTAATATTTGTAACTTGCTAACTTTTATACCGGTCATGTTATAAAACAATGTAGCATAAATTGATAACTGAGCTTGGTGTTTTATTCTGTTATAACTGTTTTCAGACTCATATCCATCCCAATTTTTTGAAGTTTTGATATCTATAATCATTACTTCTCCTTTAGCATTAACAGCTAATAAATCTATCTCACCTGTTATACCTAAAGTTTTATCAAACACTAGTAAGTTTTCTGGAAACAATACAAACTCCCCGTCAATCATTTTACTTCTTATAGAAGAAACAATACCGCCTGGACCAAATAGTCTATTAAAAGCTTTCTCAGACATGAATTCTGAAACCTTATATTCTACTCCATTTATATCTATGCTACCTGTGTAATTAACTTCAGCAAAACCTTCACCATTACCAGTATCAATAGTTAAGAATTTTCTGATTAATTCATCAACTTTTGTTCCCGCCTCTGAAGATTCAATAAATGCATATTTATCTATTGTTTCTCTAACACCTTCAACTGTAGGATTTTTTCTTAAATCTGCTTCTATTCTTTCAATTTTAGATTTAGAATTAAAAGCTTTAGATCTTTTAGCAAGTAGTTTAAACTTATCCATAAAGATATCTACAGCCTTTTGAGGATCAGTTTCATTTTCTAAAATTTCAGCAAAAGTATTTGCATAAAAATCTTTTCTGTTATATCCAGTCCAAGCTTTACCAGTTATGTCTTCAGTAATTTTAGCTGCAATTTCAGTAACCCTTTTTAATTGTGTACTTGGTTCTGTAGTAGTTTTATCCAAAGCAGCTAATTCTTCAAAAATACTAGATACACCATTAAATACTTTTTCTATTTCTGATTTAAGTGTGGGGTTAGTTTTTATTAATGATGAACTGGCTCCATCAAGATAATCTTGATAACCTGATACATCAATATTACCTAATTTACTTTGCCAATCTTTTAATATTATTGCAATTGCAGCATAATTCTTAAAATCATAAATACCATTATTATCTTCATAAGAAACATCTAGATTTAATCCACCAAGGGGAAGTAATGATAATAATTGTTGATTATTACCTTCTACTTTTGCAATTGGTTTATCATATTTATAATTTTTATTTAAACTATCAAGTATTTGTTTAATAATAGGATTATTATAACCATCTTTATAAGTATCAGCACCTGCTTTTACAAGCCAGTCTCCACCATTAAAAAAGAATGGATACCACTCACCTTTTGTTTTACTACTAGTTCCTTGTGAGCTTCTGTATACAGGTACTATTGCTCCATCAATATTAAATACTATTGCATCTCTGCCAGTAGATTGTTTAAAAAATGCACTATTATTAATTTTTTCTACATAACCTTGTTCTGCTAACTTATCTAAAATTTCTGGTAATGCTGCTCCTAGTTCAAATTGAGACGTGATAATATCAGCAACTCTACTTCTTTTCTCTATATCAGCTTTTTTAGCTTCTATATCAGTAGAAACAGTCTCTTCACCAGCAAACTTTCTAGTTTTTCTACCTTCCTCATCAAATACATCTTCTACTTCATCTCTTCTGTTAATTACTCTTTCAATAATAGTATCTACTACTTTTTGAGCAACAGACTTAGGCTTGTATGTTTTAGCTATAGCATCAAGATAACCTTGAAGATTTTCCAAGTCTTCATTTAAGTCTGCTTTTTGCTGTTCTGTAAGGTTATTACCTTTAGCATCCTTACCTGTTTCAGATAGTTTTTTTAATTGTTTGTATAACTGATTTAATGCAAAGATTGTATCTCCAGAAGTTACTTGCTTCTTGTTGTACTTTAGGAAAGGTGGTTCTTTTAACTTTTCCGCACGGGCTTTTGATTCAGCAAATGCTTTTTCATTATAAACCTTAATTATTTCTCTAGCATCACTCTGAGGTGATTCAAGCCATCTCTCTCTTCTAGATTCATACTCTGCAAGGTTTACCTCCTTCAATGATGCTTTGTCACCTATTTCTTCTAAGAACTTATCAAAAGATATATCTAACTGAGCTTTTAATTCATCAGGCATTTGGTCATAAGGAGTATTTACAGTAATTTCATCTACAGTATCTTCAGTTATACCTTTTTGTGCAAAACTTTCTTTTACTTCTTTTTCAGATTCATCATAAGAAGCATTAATTTGCTCTACTTTTTCTGTGTAAACATTAAAAGCTTTAGTAGATTCTACATCAAATATTTCTGCAGGTTCTTGACTTAACACTTGTTTTTGTGCATTAATTGATTGTGCCAAAAATTCTGGTAAAGACATTATAGAAAGACCAGCTTTAAGCACATCTTCTTTAGATAAACCAGGAGTATAAATTTTTGAAACAAGAGCTTGTAATTCTTGAATAACAGCTGGGTCACTATCATCTAATGTCAAAAGCTTGTCTAAATCTTCTTCAGAGATTATGTTTTCAGCAACTAATGCATCAACAGTTTTAATAATTTTTTTAACATCATTATCAGCTATAGCCTCTAAAGCATCTGTTAAAAGTTTTATATCTGCTTCAGCTTTCTTTTTATCTTCTTCAAGTTTAGTATTAGCATCAGTAATAACAGTATTTTCTTGTTCAACTTCAGAAAGAGTCCTACCTATTTCATCCGCAAATTGTTGCTCATATACTTCTCTAGCCTCTTTTATTTCAGCTTCTTTTGCAGTCTTTAATTCATTTAATTTATCATCAAGCTTTTGCTTGTCTGTCATTGGTTCTCCTGCAGGTTTTTTTGCTAAAGCATTTGAAGCTCTCATAAATATTTCAGCATACTCACCATACAAAACACTATTTTCATTAATGATCATATTGTTTGTAGTGTCAATAAATTCATCTGGAATATTTTTTGAATCTTCAACCCAATCAGCAAATTTATCTAAGTCAACATAAATACCTTTACTTGCAAGTTCATTAAGTACTTCATTCTTTTCTGCATTTGCAAACTCTTGATTTACAATGTCTTTAACATAATCTTTTCTGTTATCATACATGTTTTTCATCCACTGGAAATTTCTTTCCACATGCTCATTAAACTCTTTAGGATCAGCAAGAATATTTATGTAATCAGATAGTATGTTTTTATCTTTTACTAATAAATGAGTGTCATAAAGAGAATCAAATAGTTCTTCAAACCCACCATTCTCATCAATTTCATTTTGTAACTTAATTCTGTTTTCATTGCTTCCTGCAATTGCATCAAGTACATTCTTAAAAGTATCAGCATATTCTTGACGCAATTCTGGAGATATATCAGAACCAGTTTCTTGTACTTGTGCTTTTTCTTCAGGTGTACCAAAAGCACTAACAAACATATTAATACCAAGAATCTGTGATACTTCTTGCTGTGTCTGTTGAAATCTATAAAGAGAAGATAATAGTTTTCTTTTTTGTTCAATCTCTTGTTGTGTTTGAGGGTCTCCACTTTTAGTACCTAATTCAATATCTGATTTAAGCATTTCAACTTCTCTGTTTAACTTATTTTCATTGTTAGTCAGTATAGAAAAATTTGAAAAAGAATTCCCTGATATAGAAGATAACTTAGATAAAGAACCATATAATTTATCTAATCTTTTTAATGTATCATCAAAGTTAGATTGTAAAAATACAAATGAGTTAATACCTTCTTGATGAGCCATTTGGTATATCATAGCTTTTTTGTATTCTTCAGAATCTTTTTTTAGATTTTGTGTAGAAAGTTGAGGCTTGAATTTTCTATATGCATAATCATATCTATTCTTAATTGTTTTAGCACTTAATACAGCTTTGTCCAAGTTTTCTAAAGCTTTTGTTCCCTCACCTTTCTGTAATCCCCAAGCTTCTTCAATTTCTTGAGGTGATGCATTTTTATATTTTTGCATTTGGTCAATGTACATATCAAATGTACCAGCTCTCAAAGAAGTAGTTACATCTGATATGAATGCAGCACTTGAAGCATCTTTTAATTTTTTAGTAGTTTGCTCATCCGGTTCATTTACATTTCTTGCAAGAGCAGATATTGTTGCATAGTTATTGATTCTTGGATCAAACATCTTTTCAGGATTTGAAAGAAGTCCATTAAATGCATTTACTATCTGATCTGCTTCAGCATCTTTTTGTTTAATATAAGTGTCATAAGAATCTTTTGATTTAAAGATCTTGTTACCTAATCTTGAACCATGTTTTACTAATTTAGAAGGTCCTTGTAATAAAGAACCCATAGCAAAACCAGACAAGAATGTTTCAGAAAAAACACTTTGTTCAGATAAACCATCTGCTAATGCTGACATAGCAAATCTATAACTCTTAACAGAAGGATCATAGAAAGCTTTTGTATAATAATCTTCTACAGCTGCAGATAGAGCTTCTTGACCAACTTCTTGGAAACCTTCAATTAAGTTAGCTTTAAAATAGTTGATTGCTCCCGCACCCATTTTACGCGGGTTTGTTACAGCTTTCAATGAGTTTTTAAAGTTAATAGGAACTTTCTCCATTGATGCTTTAGCAATATCATCAGCATTATTCATAACAAGCTGAAACTCTTTTCCTACTGTACCCACAACTTTACCAGCATTTAAACTTGGTAAGCCTTTTAAAAATTTAGCTTTTGTTATTGATGGAAAAGCTAGCTTATTAGAATAAAATACTAAAGCAGTATTTGCAATAGTATTTGTAGTACCTGCAGCTTTAGCAGTCTTCATCATTCCTAGTGTTGTCTTTTCATCCGGAGCTTTGTTATACTTATCTACATAATTATTATAAAAGTTGTTAAACTTAGTTTCTTCAGACATACCACCTTCAAGCTTACCTTCAGATAAAGCTAAGTTCATAGCCATCATATCATGCCAGAAAGCACCAGCAGTTCTTGTTGACCTAGCAAGACCAGTTAAATTATCTACATTTTTCCATTCACCTAACTTAGTTATAGCCTCAACTGTATTCTCTAAAGGATTCAAACCTTTTCCTAAAGTAGTAGCAGCTGATTTAGCACCATTCCAAAATGTCTTTGCAGAGTTAACAGCAGTTAAACCATCTATAGCTTTACCTAATTTTGATATAGTCTTAGCTGTTTTATATAATGCTCCTGGAACTTTCCATAAGTTTTTTAAACCTCCACCAATACCTCCAAGTACTGCACCTGGTATAGCACCAACACCACCTTCAGCAAAACCTACAACACCACCAATAACAGCTCCTTCTACAGCACCCTCAAGCATGATACCAGCAGAGTAAGAAAATGAATTTAATAAGTTTACACCAAATCCACCAACACCTCCTCTACTAGAGTAACCTAACATGTTATAGTATTCATAATCTTTTGCAGATTCTGTATTAGCAGCAAATCCTTTACCAGTAGCAATGTCTTTATAAGACTTCAAAGGGTCCATAAAACCTAAACCAACCATTGGTAATGCAGCAGATGTCAACCATCTCTTCATCTCATCACCTGTAGTTGTACCTTTGTTATAATTAAGTTCATTATTGATTAATGGATCAAATCCAATTCTATCATATGTTTTTTGACCAAAAGCTTTATATCTTTCTTTAAATGATCCAGTGGGTGAACTATCAAAAGCAAAAGCTTTACCATACTCATTAGTATCATTTAAAGAAAGTATATTGTTTCTTGTACTTTGTACAAGTTGTTGACCAAATGCTTTAGCTGGTGACACTTCAGGTTTAGGTTGTCCTTTAGGAGCAGGTGTTGCTGGAACTCTTGATTTTAATCCATAGTTTTGAGCAAACGCGTCAAGTGAACTTATGTTATCTGCCATGATTTAAATTATATTAATATGAAAAACCAGCATCTTTAGGTGTGATGCCAAAGAATTTTGTCATGTTTGCTAATGCTTTTTGATTATTTTCTTTATGGAATTTTTGAAACATTTGTATGTTATGCTGATTAGCTGATTCTATTTTTGAAATAATCTCTTGTTTTGCTTCTGAAATATTTTTACCAAGAGCTAATGATTCAGTATCATTTAAATCAGGTACTAAATTACCATCCTCATCTGCAACATGGTATTTAACATTATATCTAATGTCTCCTGATTGAGGATCTTTTTCAAATACAAAATTACCACCATTGTTTGGATCAACATATCTAATTTTACTTTTAAGATTAAGCATAGCCTCACTTGGATCAATTTCATTTGATTGAAACATTTGATTTTTCCATGAAGATTTTGGAGCTACATAAGTAATACCATTGTTATAAATCTTTTCTAATTCTGTTGCACTAATTTTGTAATCTCCATCTTTGAGATGTTTTTCTAAAAACTCTCTTGGAAATTTAATAGTCATAGCACCAGCATTTTCATTTTCAAATGCAATCTGACTCTGAAGTAGTTTAAACAATACAGGTTTGTCTTTTTGTTTTTGACTTGCTAGATATAACAAATCATTTGCTAATCTCTTGTATTTATTAAACTTACCAGCATTTTCTTCATTAACTTCTATTTTACCACCTTTATTTGGACCATCAATACTTATACCATGTAATCCATCTTGGTTTGAAAATGAAATTTTATTTATATCCTCAACAGTTTGTGCAAAATACTGATACCCATCAGAACCTTTCCAACCTAAATTAACATCAATACTTGTTGGAACTGCTGCTAAACTACCTTTACCTTTACCTTGCATTTTAGTTGGAGCTACTGTTCTCATACCAATTTTATTATTAGAATTAGTAACAGTAGCATTAAATGTTTTGTTAAGCATTTTTAAAATTGAAGCTCCATCTTCATTATGAGTATAAACATCACCTGCTTTTATTTGAGATGTTGAACTAATGTTTGTTGTTGGTGATACAGTTGTATAAGAACCACCTGGTGTTTTTTTATTATTTGCATGAACAAGTTTCTTTTTTCTTCTATTTGCTCCAATAATAGAATTTTCAACCAAATCTTCAAATCTATCTTCATCTATTTTACCTTGTAAATATTGTTCATTATAAAGTTTTAAAATTTCTTTACTTACTTGGTCAGATAAATTTGCAGATGCTAAAGCTGTAGATAAATCTTTTTGAATAACCTTATAATTATCTTTTTTAGCCTCTTTATAAACTTTAAAGAATTGTCTAACTTCTTCAAAATTACCAGAATCTTTAGCTTTACTTAAATAATTTCTTGAAAGAGAAGTACCATCATTTGCATAAGCCCATCTATCCATTTTATCTTTCATATTAAAAAGCTTTCCTTGGACAGTTAAATTTCTTACTGTTTGTGATTTATTATTTCTATAGTCTTCTTTAATTTTTCTAAACTCTTGTAAAGCTTTATCAGGAGTTGTTCCTAATATACCAGCTAATTCAACTCTATCAATTTCTGGATTAGAACCTTCAATACCACTGGAAATTAAATTAATTAAGTTATTTGCATAACCAGTTGCATTTTTATCAACTGTTTGAAATAAGTAATCTCTATTATGCTTCATCCAGTTTACAGTCACATTACCTGTATTACCAGCATTAATAGGTTCAAACTTCTGAGTATTTTTTGTTGCAACTATATTACCATTTTTATCAAGTTCAGCGGCACCAATAGATAACATGTGCTCTTTAACTAAATTATCTTCTTCAAATTTAGCTTTAGCAATTGCCATTTTTTCATCATGTTTTTGCTGATCTTTAAATTTAGAGATTTCAAAGTCATACTTCATTTTATCTCTCTGCATATTAAATGCATTTTGACTAGCATCTCTTCTCATGTTATGAGAATGTCTCATATTTTCAAGACCAATAGGATTTACTTTTGTATCATAAATCATACCTATTTTAGCATAATCATTAGCAGCACCTAGTATATCTTCTTGAGCTAATAAGTTAGCATATCCAGAATCTATTTTATCTCTACTTAATTCTAAGTTATCAATATCCAGACCACCTGTTTTAGCACCTAAACCTTGAGTATTTACAGTGTTTGATTGACCATTTAATTGTTCATTAAGTTTAGAGTTATGATCTTTAATAAAAGATTCAACTTCAAGAGACTGTTGAATTCTTTGTAAATAAGAACCTTGTTTAGGATGTACATCACCTTTTTCTATGTCATTCTCAACAGAACTTTTCTTATTGTTTTCAACTGTTACTTTTTCATCAGCTTGTGTACTTTTTTCTGAAACAAAATTACTCAAGTGTCTGTACTGTTCTTGTAAGTAATCTTTTTCAGCAGCTTTTTTATCTCCATTAAACTTAGAAGCTCTTGTATCAATCTCAGTTTTTCTTTTTACATATGCTTCTGTGGCATAAACTCTTTGTAATTCTGGATCATTTACATAGGTATTTAAAAATAATTTCTGTAAACTTGGAATTACAAGTTCACCATTTTTTTGTCTTACCATGTACATTCCTGATTTATCAGGTTGTGTAATGTCAACAGAAATATTATATTCTTTTGCTAAATCAAAATATTTTTTTTGAGCATTAACATAAGGTGTGTAAGATATATTAGAAAAACTTAAAACTTCAGAAGCATCCGCATTTTTAAATTCTTCTAATCTCATTTGCATAGCCTTTACACCAACATCCCAGTACCTAGCTCTTTCTTTTTCATCCTTACTATTTAGTAATGAGGTAGCCATTCCTACCTCAGAATTATAATTTTTTGTAAGTGCTATATCTTTTATTAAATTTTTATTTTCATAAAAAGGCTTGAAAACTTGTGTAGCTTGCTGAACATTTTGTTCTAATGATAAATCTAATCCTGATACTCTTTTTAATTCAAAATCAATTTTTTTAAGATAGTCATCTTTCATCTTATTACTATCATCTCTTGTGACAGCACTGTTGTATAATTGACCGTATAAGTTGTTTATATTATTAAAATTGGTATCATATTGATTTTGCTTTGTTTGCAAAACATTCAGATAAAAATTATAATCTGGCTGAAACGGTTGTATTTCAGGAATATAATCTGTAACACCTTGTAAATAAGTAGCCATAATTTTTTATTATTTAGTATTGTAAAACTATTAAAATATTATAAGTTTAATAAACATATCAAGTTTAAAAAATAAAAGGAAAAGTTATATCACTATACATAAAACCACCCATTTTAAGTGGCGGTGTTTTGTCTGTTGCTGGATATTGAGCTAATATAGCGGCTTTAGCATCAGCATCTAAATCTGAACTTTCCGTAGTTTTACTTTGAGAATCTTTTAAACACTTAGCTAATGCCTCTCCAGATAAACCTAATTTTTTACAGTCCTCAGCATTACTAAAATAATCATTAGCTGTAGTTGGAGTATGTTGTTTAGCTTTTGTTGGATCAAATGTAACTCTACCACCTGTTCTAGGATCTGTTTTGTATTGAGGATGCATAGTATTCATAGCTTGAGTCTTAGCAGCATTGGTAATTCCTGATACAGTTTGATTTATCACGTCATTAACTGATGCTCTCTTAAAATTATCAAACTGTTGATTAGCTACTGTATTTTGGTCATACATCTTAGCTTGATTAGCTTGATTCATTGAAGCCTCTTGATTGTTAATATTTGCAATATTACTTTCAAATTGGTTTGCAATGTTTACATTGGCATTATTGTACTTAGCCATTACATCCGCAGCATTTTTAGATGCTTGTCCTTGTATAGAAGCAGATCTAGCTGATAATGCTTGTGGTCCTGCAAACTGAGCCATACCAGCAGTTTGAATATTTGCTTGTTCTGCATTAGCAGCAAGTTCTCTAGTAGGATCCATAAAAGTAGGTTTTGGTGTTTGCAAGTCTACTCTTGCAGCTCCCATAGGCATATACTTTTTAGCAGAAAATAAATTCATAGCTGCACCTGCAGTCTTGATTTTATCTTGTAACCAGAATGGAGCATCTTCTTCTGTAGGCTGTTCTACAGTTTCATCTTTTTCCTCTGTGTTAATAACAGTACCATCTTCAGTTTTTACTTGTGGTTGTTCATCATCTACATATTCTCCTTGGTTATTTGCAATACCATAACTTTGAGCAGCTGTTGTGTTACCTTCATATCCATCAATAGGTGAAGTTTGAGCAAACAATTTACCACCAGCAGTTTCATCAGTATCACCTGTATGATATAAAAATTTACCACCTGAAGCATCTTTAGGATCACCTAACATGTTTTCTAAAGCATAAGCTTCATTAGCGTCAGTATACTTACCAGATCTAAAATCATTGTTTAACTGAACATAACCTCTACCAACAGATTGAGCTAATTTTACATCTAAAGAACCTTCTTTTGGTGCAACTGTAATACCTGCTTTTCTTTGAACAGCTTGTAAGCTGCTCCAATCTTGTTTTTCATATTTATCAATTTCAGCTTGTGCTTCTTTTACATCAGTAAACACACCTGCTTTTACAAGGTCATCAGCACTTTTTAATTTTTCACCACTGTTAGTAAACATAGCTGTATTTACACCAGTTTCTTTAAGTTTATTTGCTCTTCTAGTCTGATCAAGCATTATTTTTGCTACACTATCTTCAGTTAATGTTCCATTTTCAATAGCTTTTAGCATTGCTGGATCAACTTTACCATTTGAATAAGAAGACTTATCTTTTATCTGCATCAAAGTAGACTCATACAATTTCTTTTTTACAATAGGATCTTTTAAAGTTTCTTCCAACAGTGCTTCTTGAGCTCTATTTATTTTAGCTAATTGTGTAAGATCCTTACCATCAAAAGTTTCACCTTTTGGAGCAATGTATTTTTGTTTCTTACCATCTTTTATGTAATCAACATCTTTACCTTTATTGTCATACCTCAGTCTTCTGATTTCTGCAGGAGTCTTACCTGTTATATCAACTTTCTGTCTTTCTTTTACTTCACCTTGTGTTTGATATCTATTTAATGCACCGCCTCTAGCATACATAGGAGAATTATTTCTACCCATGTAATTTCTTGGATTAGCTCCCATTGCCATACCATATTCTGCTTGTGGTACTGAATCTGCAAAAGGCATATCATATCCACCCATAGCCATACCGTATTGAGCCATTGGTTGTTGCGGAGCTGCTTGAGGCATTGCTACTGGTTGACCTTGATTCATTCCTTGAGCTTCATCTTGCAATTCTGTATTAGAATTTGCAGTTTCATCTTCAGCAAGTTTACCTTCAATTTGTTTAGAAAATTGAGCAACACCAGGATCTAAGAAACTTTCTTCTGAATATTTGTTTTCTTTTACAGTTGGTTGAGATACTTTAGCAATACCTTGAGGGAAACCTTTCTTACCTTCTTGTACAATTGCTAACATACCAAGTTTATTTTGGTAGTTTTTAATCATCAACTCTGCAGTTTTTTTATCAATACTATCAGAATTAGAATCTTGAAGTATCTTTCTATACTTCTCAATATCATATTGTTTTGCTAATTGAGCTGGAGTGTAACTTTTCTTACCTTTAGAATTTTTACCAAACATGGTTAATAATTCTGGTTCTTTTACACTCATACCTTTAAAATCACTGTAGATAAAAGTATCATCTGGTAAGTTTAATGGAACACCACCATTAGAGTGTCTAGGACCTTTAATAGTTTTGTGTTCAGCCATTCCATCACCATTGATATCACCATATACAGTTTCACCTCCTTCAGCTTCTAAATTAGCATCTTCTCTAGGAACAGCTGTCATATACTTACTGGATTTCAGCTTTGGCTGTCCTATGTAAGTATTATAGTCTGCACCACCCATTGCTGGTACATCATTTGCTAAAGAACCTTGTACTTGGTAACCTGTTCTAGCTTGCGGTAATTTTGTTATTCTAACCCTTATCATAATTCAAAGTTATATATATTCTACTTCTCCTCCATTAGCAAGGAACTCTTCTAATTCTTCTTCAGTCATTTCAACTTCATCATCTTCAGCATAACCACCTTCTTGCATGTAACCACCATAGTTATAAGACTTTGCAGATGAACCATTTTTTAAATATCTTTTTGCAACTTCTTCATTTGTAGTTGTATGAATTACTTTTCCATTTGTATCACGTACTATATATGTTGGAGGATTAGTAAACCTATGCTCTATTGTTCTACCATCATTCTCTTTTTTCTTATAATTGTTAAGTCTTTCAAGATGTTCCTGTGAATTTTCATATGTACTATTTTGTCCACCATCTTGCATGTATCCACCTTCTTGACCATATGCAAATCTACCACTTGTATCACTACCCATTTGATCATATCTAAACTGACCCAGTTGTTGACCATAGTCTACATAATCACCTCTGTCTTTTGAGTTAGATGCTGCATACATGTTATCGGAAGTGAAATTGTTTTCATACATTTCCTTTTCCTGTTTAGCTGTATCAAGATTATTCATAAACCCTGTTACAGCAGTTGCCCCTACATTAAAAGCATTAACACCATCTTCACCAGTAAAGTTACTTGGAGCTCTTTGTTTATCAATTGCAATTATATCATCATTTTTTGGTTGTTCTTCTTTTTTAGGATCACCCAAAAATTGTGTTGTCAATTGATCAGGCATTCCTTTTAAATTATTAGGATTCATAGACATATTATCACCTAAACCATTATTCTTAGACATAATATTACCTAACTGAGTTGTAGTAACAGTCGGATCTGATTCTTTTTTTTCTGGAGGTCCTATTTGTGCTTTTGGTAAACCACCATATCTAAAAAATCCATTATCCATTCTATCTTCTACTTGCATTCTTGATTGCACTTCATCAGCTGTAATTTCTCTATCTGGTTCTTCAAATAAACCTTTATCATATTTAGCTTTTATCAGCTCCATATTTTTACTATTATCAGGTCTAAAATGTTTAAGATTATTAAACTGGTTAGCCAATCTTAACTTGCCTTTACTTAAAGTTTCTTCTTCATCTTCTACATCTTCGTCATCATAAAAGGTTTGTAATTTTGTTCTTGCATCATTTTCTTTTTCTTCAAAGGGTATCATTGACTCTCTTTCTGCATCCAAATCCATTTCTTCTTTTGCTAAAGCATCTTCTTTTGCAATTTGGTCTAATAATGTTTTTTCTTCTGAAGCTTCTTTAGCTGCTGCTTCATCAATTTGTTGTTGTTCATAATCAATCATATTTTTAGAATCATAATCTTCTTCTGTAAAGCCTGGATCTGGACCAGCTACAATAAAAGGTGAATCAAAGCGTTTACCTTTTTCATCACGTGTAAGATAAACATTACCTTTATATGGAAAGTTATCAGACTTATCTATATCAGATACAAAAGATTTATCTTTATCCCAAGCATCATCACTTCTTTTTTGATCTCTTGCTAAGTCTTCTTCACTATCATATCTATACTCAGCATGAACACCTTTGTTAAATTTAGCATCTTCTGCTAATGACTTAGCACCTCTTCTAGCCTCTCTACCTAATTGTCTATCTCCTCTTCTGATTTCTCTTTTTGCTTTACCAGATAAGTCATCCCAAAGTTCTTTTTCAACACCGTGTTTTAAGTTTTTATCTTTATCAGTAGGTACTATTGGTTTACCAGTTGATTTAGAATAATATTCAGTCCATTGTTTAGGTCTTCCAAATAATCCTCTTTTGTGAACTGTTTTAGCATATGGATTTAATCCTTCAAAAGAATCTTTGTATTCTTCTTTTGTTTTTGCATTATATGCTTTACCTGATATGATACCTCTTCTTGCCTCCGGTAGAAAATCTGCTTCATAAAATGGTAAGTCAGTTCCCCCGTACATAAACATTTCCGGTTGTTCTTCTCCTACATAACCACCACTTTGAAAACCTTGTTCCATTGTATCATCTTCAGGAGCAGGACTGTCATCTGAAAATGTTTGAGCAATTTTCATTAGTTCAGGCTTGTTAGACTTTATCATTTTATTATACAAGTCTTCAATCTTTGCCTTATTAGCTTGCTCTTTAATAAGGTTCATGAAATTATTCTTTCTTTTTGATACTTCATCATCCATTGTATCAAATTTATTCCCTTGACCAATTGATTCATCTTGACCTTCTCCTCCTTCTAGTAATTTTTTAAGAACATTATTTACAAAAGATTTTTTACTTCCTCCTCTTTTGTATTCAGGCTCTTCATAAAAACTTAAAGGAACTGCAGATTCATAATAATTATTCAATCCTGGTACAACTGTATCTGGTTGTTCTAAGTAACTGTAATCAGGTTGATCTTGAGAATCTTCAGTAGATCCGCCATCTTGATATTCATCAGACTGAGCACCATCATCTTCAGAACCATATGAATTAAAATAGTCAGTTGCTTGATCTGGTTCTTCTTCTTGCTCTGACTCTTGTTGCTCTGCAGATTCTTTCTCAGCTTTTTCTTTCTCTAACTGAGCAGTTTCTTCTTCAGCTTGTTTTTCAGACACACTGTTATCAGGATTCAATTCACCAGCTGCAACCATTTGATCAACAACAATTGTCAATAATTTTTCAGCAATAGCTTCAGACATACCAGATGCAACTAACTCACCAAAGACATCATCTATCTCTTCCTCATTCTTTAACTTTTGATAAATACTTTGCATGTAAGTATTTATCATTTGTTTCTGATCAACTTGTGTACCAGCTTGAGCTTTTTCTAAAAAAGCTTTTGTCTTATTTACATAAGAACCCTGTTGATTAGGGTCCTTATATATTCTTACCATTCTTTTATTCATAATACTGCTGTATAATATAATATAATAAATTTAAACTTATAAATTAAACTTTTAATGTTTAATCAACTAAAGCCATACCTGCACCTGTAAAACTATTTTTATTTGCATAACCATAATTCCAATCCTTTAATTTCTTATCAGTGATATTACCTTTTACAGAAGAAGAATAACTACCGGCATCAGCTACACCAAGAACTAACTTATTAGGTTGTAATTTGTATAGTTTTTTAATTTCTTCACCTTCTTTCTTAATTGCATTTGGTGAACCTGCATAGTGCACATATCTTGTTTTTCCTTTGTAAGGGAATATAAATACAACAGATTGACCAGATGAATAGTCATATACATTAGGATCTTTACCAGATGAAACTGGTATGGTAGCTTTTGTACTTCCTTTTTTAGTCCAATAAGTATGACCAGGAAAATTATCATCAGCAACTTTTTTATTAAAGTCAATGTTGTCAAATTTTTCTTGTCTAACTAAGAATGTATTTTTATGCAAATCTTTAGCTGGTATATCTTTCTTAGGAACATATTTTACAGCAAAGTTTCCATCTTTTTGTTTTTCTAATTTACCTACAAAACCATCAGGTTTAAGATTGTTATAGTAATCTTTTGTTAAAGGATGCATATAACCTGTTAAAGGACTCTGATCTAGGAAGTGCATTACTGCTCCTTTAGATTTTATGTTTAAGTCAGGATTTCTTTCTGCTCTTGTTCCATACACTTGTACTTTCATTGGATCATCATTAGAAGCAGCTACTCTAAACTGCCATCTTGAACCTTTTTCATTACCACCTAAATCATCAAATCTTTTTGTAGTTCTGAATTTTTCATTTTCTTTTTCTTCTTTTTCTTTATAAGTTTCAAGTTTAGGTAACTTATAACTTGTAGCTTCAACTTGATCAGACAAGTCATATTTTTGTGCAGGTTTTTTAATCCATGCTGGTGCTGATTCATCAATCCAAGAATCAAGTACTCCTGCATAATCTCTTTTTTTAGAGTTAATAGTAGTAACTAAATTATTTCTTTCTTTTAATTTATTATCAAAAGCAGCTTTAACTTGTTTTCTTTTCTCTGGAGAATGTTTAGGATTAGTGTAATCATAATACAAGTTTTGTAAAGATTGATCATAGCTACCCATTCTATTAGTTAAATTACTAATTACTTTGTATCCAGAATCTTCTTTAACAACTTTCTCTTCTGTTTCTGGTTTTACTTCAGTAATCTTAGAACCTTTCTTAAAACTTATCTCAGGTTTTAAAGTATTTTGAAACTTAGTTATATCTTGAGGTGGTTTTGCTTTTACAACAGGTTTTTTAACTGGGAATTGTTTTCCATTTACTTCAGGTAAGTTAGGTGAAACAATATCAAATTTACCAGGTTCTCCTTGAAGATCTTGAAAATTTTTGATAGGTGCTATTTTTTCAGTATCAGATACAATAGGTTTTAAATTTAATCCTTGTTGAATTTTTAACATTCTAGCTTTAAACTCTTGAGTTGACTCTTGAGTTAATGGTTCTTTCACAGTTAATTTCTTTTTAGGAGCTGTTGGAAAAAATGAATTCTGTAACTGTTTCTGTTTTTTAATACTATCCGGAGTTAAACTGTCTCTTATAGCATTAACATAGTTTTTTAACTCAGCTTCTTTTAATTTAGTTTGATTAACTTGTTTACTTTTTTCAAATTGTTTAACCGTATTATTAACAGGTTTAGGTTTTAAGTTTGAATCTGATATTAAATTTAATTTCTTAACCGGGATGTTCTGATACTGTATAGTTTCAGATTTCATTCTTGAGTCAGGTGTTTTTAAATTTACTGGTGCTGCAGTTCTTTTTAATATTTCATCAACACTTCTTACAGGAATATTTGCTGTATTAACTGCTTTAGATTTACTATTAGAAGCACTAAATAAATTAGGGTATCTTTTCATAAGACCCTCTTTTGTACCAATTTGTTGAGCAACTAAATCTTCTAAGGTATTACCTTTCTGAACTAGTGTACTTACTATTTGATCATACTTATTGTAATCAAAAGTAGGCTTACTTTCAAGATTTTCTTTAACTACAGATGTAGCATCAGCTAATAGTTTTTGTGCTAAAGCTACATTTTGTTCATATGAACCATCAGTTAAACCTTGTCTTTTAGCTTCAGACCACGGTGTACCAGTTTTCTCTTCCCATATTTTATATGGTAATTGACCACCAGATTGCATCTCAGGTTCATCTACTTCTTCAACTATATAACCTTGGTTTATATAGTCTTGAATCTCATCATCTGATAATTCAGTAACAACACCTCCTTTTTTAAATCTTCTTGGTGCTTTCTCTTCTTCTTTATTTAAAGCACCAATACTAAATGCTGCTGGGACAACAGCAGGAAATACTTTTAGTAATTTACGTTTTACTTCATTAGAAGTAGTATTTTTAAAATGGTTATTAACATCTTTTACAGTAATATAAAAATCATATAATTCATCTGAACCTTCAGATTCTAAATTTTTAACTAAACTAGTAGCATCAGCAACAGATAAATTATACTCTTTCATATAATTTTTAACTGCTTTTAATCTAGCTATTTGTAAATCAGAATGTAACTCATTAACACCTGCCTGCCAACTTTCAGTACTGTAGCTATCACCTGGTTTTTCAAGTTTTGTAGGTTCAACCATAGCTTCTTCAAATTCTTTAGCTAATTTACTATCACCTTTTTTAGTTACATAACCTGTAGTTGGATCCATGTCAGCTAAACCTCTAAGCCAATTTTTATATTTTTGATTGTCATGACCTAACTCATGTATATTTACTTCTCCAATAAATGTTGGATCAATCATTTTTTGTTCAATATACTTGATTAATTCTTGATCATCTAAATCATTAGTATTATTTTTTTTAAATGCATTTAACCAAGTTTTTGGTTCTAAAAGTTTAGCTTTTTTTTCTGGAAGTTTTTTGTAATATACAGGAGGATTAGGTTGAGAAGCTAATGTAATTGTATTATTCTTAGTATTAACACCTGCAATCTTATTAAGATTCTCCTTTATAAAATCTTTATCATAATCTGGTAAATCCATCATAGATTGTTCATCAACGTGTACAAGTTTTGGATCTCTCATATGAGGTAGTTCTACTTCACCACTATAGTCTAAAGAAGTAAGTCTTGAAGGATTGTTTGTTTCATGAAGTATATTATTTACTTTTGACTTAAATAATGGATCTATTAATTTGTCTTGTTCAGAAGCTATTTTTTTAATCTCCTCCTTAATTAAATCTTTTTGTTTTTCTATACTTTCTACTTTTGGTTGTAGTTCTTTAAATTTAGGATTTGATTCTAAATTTTTATTTACAAATTCTTCAAGTTCATCATCTATTTTTTTTATCTCTTCAACATCTTCTGCACTAGATGGATTATATTTTTTAGAAAAATATTGTTTTACTGACATAGCTTTATGTTTAAAAAAATCTTCATACAGAGGTGATTTTAATTTTTCAAGCTCACCTTTTTCTTCAAATTCTTTCATTGTATAACCAGCTTGAAGTTTTAATTTATCTTTTATATCTTCAAGCTCTTTAAATTTTTTAGGATCAGTATAAACCCATCTATCATTAACTTCTGTAGCTTCATTAAATGCTTTAGTTTGTGCTTCCCTTGTTCTTAATTCTTCTGGAACATATGCCCAATTGTCAACTTTTTCTGTTTTTAAATTTTCTGGTAGATTTTTTTCTAATAATTCAGTTTCCTCTTTACTGTATGTACGAACATTGTTTTGCCTGTAAGGATTATCAGGATGCATTCCATATCTATATTCAGTGTTTGTTTTAGCTAATGCAGGAATAGTTTCATTACTTCTGCTAACATCTATCACATCATCTAATACTTTATTAGATTTTACTTTATTTAGCTTTCCTAATTTTTTTAAGTATTTAGGAGCACTTAATGCTTTATTACCTAAACCTAAACCTAAAAAATCCAGCATGTTTAAACCAGTTTCTGAAACTGCATTACCTACATTTCCTAAAGTAGGATCTTCAGCAACTTTAGAATAAGACTTTCGTACATCACTGTCTTTATCCAAAAATTCAGCTGTTCCATAAGCAGCACCGGCACCAGTAAGAAAATTATTTACTGATGCTCCTGGTAACCATGATGGGGCTGCATTATAAGCAGCTTTGGTTGCTTGTAAAAAAGAATTTTTACCAAGTTTATTTAATGTAGCATTTGCAACAGCATCACCTACACCTACAAGTCCTTCACCTAAAGCTGTTGCTCCAGATCTTATTAATGGTGCAGCTCCTATTGCTGTAAGAGCAGCTGGTGCCCAAAACCAATCTGAATTACCAGCACCTTGTGCTTTAGAATATAGATTTTTTGTTTGCTCTGTTGCCCAAGAATCTTTCTTAGGATCAAATGTCTTATTAAAAACTTTACCGTCTTTACCTATAACTTTTGTATATACAGTACCATCTTCTTTTCTAACCTTAATAGTTTTATTTCCTTTTTTATCTGTATGTTCTTTAGTAGATATTATTCCTTTCTGAGCTTGAGTTAAACCACCTGGTACATCAGTATTTGTATCATCTTTTTTTGAAATGTTATTTAACATCCAAATAATTTCATCATCTGTAAAAGTATTTTTTAAATGGTTCATTGGATCAAAACCTTCTTTATCACCTTTTTCAAATTTAAAGTTTTTTAATTTTTTATAGTATGTATCAGGAGACACTCCTTCAGTAAAAGGATCATATAACTTATTATCTTTTGCTGCTTTTCTAATTGAATTAAGTCTAGCTCTAGTTTCTGTTGGGTATGCAACATAATCTCTATAATAGTCATTATAAAACTTTTCATTATCGTAATAAGAACCAGTATCCTTATATTCTTGATTATCTTTTGTATTTTTTGGTTTATGTTTATTTATATAATCAATATCTTTTTGAGGAATAAGTCTTCTTTCTTTTCCCGGCAATGGTCTATCAGATGAATGAGATAACTCATGCTCAGATGTATGTTCTGTCCCGATACCCTGTGGAAAAATTGTAATTTCACCTGTTTCAGATACTGATTGACCTCCTATAGATGGATCATCTAATGGTTGTGGTAATAGTTTTAATGGGGGTGTATTTTGTAACTGTTTGTTTCGGGATTTTAAAAAATAGTTGTAAGTGTCATCATTTTTTGATGATTTTTTAAGCATCTCTTTATATTTAGGAGAATTATAATATTCTTCCATATAATCATAAGATTCTCTAAACTTTTTATTTTCTTCTATTTCTTTTTCTTTTTGCTTTGGGTTAGACTTAAAATTTGAGTACTTATACATAGATTCAGGCACACATAATCCATTATCACCTGCGTTAGGGTCAAATATATAACCATCAGGACATATTTGAGAACCACCCTCTTTAGCTTGATTAAGTTCTGGTACAGATATATCTTCTACTATATAACCACCTCTTCTGTATTCTTCTATTTCATCATCTGTAAGTTCTGCTTCTACATATTCTTCATCATTTTTTGTTTGAGTGTCTCCACTTGGTAAATATGGAAATAGCTTAGTTGCTTTTGCTCCTTCAGTGAACTTATTTAAAGCATTAATAAGTTTCATACTAGATTCCCATTTTTCAGGATTAAGTTTTGGAGAAAGTTTTGTCAAAGCTTTTGTTGTTAGACCTAATACTTTATCAAGATTTTTTCCTCCAAGTTTTCTATATGCATTATAAGCATTTGCTATTTTATCATTGTATCCAAAATATTTAACAGCATCAAGAAAAAGTTTTTCCCCACCAGCAAGTATTTTTCCAGATTTACCAATTTTACCTATAAGAGGAAGTGCACCTAATATTTCTAATCCTGTTTTAGGATCAAATAAACCATTTTCATCATAGGCTCTTCTAACATCATCCCATGATGTAATTCCTGTTGGATCTATAAATTCAGCAATATCTTCAAGTGTATTATCTTCAGCTTCCCACCCCGATGGGATAGTTGCGTCACCTTGCATAGGTACATAAGGTTTTCCAGTAAGGGGGCTAATATATTTATTATTTGGTATTATCTTTTCAGAGTATTTACCATCTTTAGTTTTTACTTGTACAACTTCATCTCCTGCTTCATTAATGAATCTATTAGTTACTGTGCCATCTTTAGACTTATGTGTTTTTTTAGCACCACCTTTTTGAGCTGAAAGTTGTCCTTCTCTCATTTGAAATTTTTGTTGATATGCAGGTGATGTTCTGTTTATATTAGTTGGATCTGTTTGATCATGCATATACTGTTCATAATTTCTTCTAGCTTTTTGGTTAAGCATTTCAATAATATCATAATTATAAGATGGTTGATCCATATATTCTGAATCTCCCGGAGGATATATTATAGTATCTTTTTCACCACCATCTTGAAAGTATTCTGCATTTGGATCATATACTTTATTCTTGTAGTTTTTAAGCAAAGGATGTGTAAGCATTATTTTATTAGTACCAGATAAACTTCTAGTCTTTTTCTTAGTACCACCTTTTCTCATCTGTGGATATTCATCTACATAATCTGCTCCAGGAAAAGTATATTCTGCTCCCGGAAGCATTATCTTTCTTTGACCATTATTGGCTACACCTAATACAGGATAACCTACTCCTTTCATAGTAATATCATTACTAGGAATTCTAGTTGGTAAACCAGGATATTTCCACTGACCCATTGGATCATTAATTATATCTTTAGGTTTTTTAGGAGCTTTAGCTTTGTCCAACTCAGCTGAAGCTTTAGATAGAGCTTTTTTATTATACATTATCTTAGAGAAGTTTCATTTTTACTATTACTGATTTTCAAAATAATATTAGTATTACCAGATTTATTTTTCTTTAAGTTAATAAAACTCATGTAATGTCTAAACTTTTTTCTTTGTAATTCTGGTTTGGAATAATCTAAATTATTAAAATTAAGTGTTCTTCTAAAACCATCTGGTTCAGTAATCCATGTAGTTTCACCAGCATAGTTACCAATCAATACTGTTGTATCAGGTATAACTTGTCCTATTGGAGGATATGATCCACCTAATGGGAACTCACCTCTGTTTTTAGTAATATCCCAAAACTGATTAAATCTATATTTATTCTCTTCTTTTGAAAATAGTATATCAAAAGAATTATTATTTAGATTTAATTTTGGATACTGTCTAGCTAATATTAAATCATTTTTAGGATACAAATTTAAGTTTAAATATCCAGATACTTGTTCTGAGTTATACACTACAGCTGTATCAAAGTTAAAATCTAGCACATGATGTGAATCCACACAGTTATCAGATTTTCTATAAGCCTCCATTATGTACTCAATAGATCTTGTAGTAGTAATAGTTTGACCTGACACAATTGGAATATCTATTTCACATGCGTAGTCTACACCATAGTACTTACAATAAGAATCACATAACCAGTTATGTCTCCAACCACCTGCACCTTTTGTAGATATAAATACATCTTTAGTAGGTAATAATAAATCTGGATGCCAGTCATGAAAACTAATCCAGAATTGACTCTTAGGGTCATAACTAATTGTCCAGGAAGCATCTCTAAATATAGTAGTGTCACCTAATCTATATTGAACTGCCTTATTGTTATCTACTATAAAGTAATCTCCTGTACCATCAGATTTTAAGGGCACATAAGTTGTTCTTCTTTTGAATGAATCTATTAACTGATAATCCCTCTTACAGAAGTATAATATAGTGTTAGTATTATCAAATACAGATTGACATCCAATACCAGCTACTGGGTTATCTTGATAAGGATATAAAGGAAAGTCAACTGTTAGTTTGTACGGTAAGAAGAGTGTGAACCACCATTTCATCCCCTGTTGAGATAATTCTTGAAGTCCTTGACCATATGAGAATATTTTACCAGCTGCTTGAGATATATAGAATATACCTACTGGTGTTGATATCACAGACAATCTATTTTGAGAAGCACCATATTCATATGCCTTATCAGAATTTGCTACAGCTTGACCAGGTTGACTAAATAATCCTCCGTCCCCAATAGTAACCTTTGTTCCTAAATCAGTATTAAGTGTATCCACACCTTGGAACATCATAGGACTATCATTCTTAAAAGTGATCATAATACCTGATTTGTTTATAGGTTTTACTCCACTAATTTGAGATTTAAATGTTCTATAGTTATTGACTAAATATACAAACCAGCTATCTTTAATTGCTTCATCTTGTTGTGGTAATGAATAGATGATTCTATTAGGATAGTATGTATAACATAACTCAGACACATTTGGATTGTAGTATCTGCTTTGCATTGATCCTAATGAGAAATACTGATTGTATAATTTAGAAACACTTAATGAATAGTCATATTGGTAAAAAGAATTCTTACCCATGATTTCTGGATTCATATCAAACATCTCTTGGTAGTTAGTATATCTGTAAGGATCATAAAACTTATTACCAATATTGTCTGCTTGCTTTCTAAAATCTACTAATACTTCTGACTCAACAAAGAAATCTCTTATTGAAGAAGCTGCTAAGTAAAAGTAAGAATCTTTACAAATAAAGAAACCAGGATAGTCATCTGCTATATCTTTTTCATAATCATAAGATTGTTTAATATCAACAAAGTAATCAAGATTATAAAATTGAGAAGGTTTATAACCATCACCTTTTGCTTTAGGGACATCTACTAAAAGAGTTGCAAAACTTGTAAATAAACTTGCTAAATCACTTGAATCATATAATGTACTATTTAACCAAAATCTTGGTCTAGGTATCATACTCTTTAAATAGTAATTATATTCAAAACCATCCGGTTGATTATACAACCAATCAAAAAAGAATAACATATTATTCTTTTCAGTGTATCTATTTACATAAGTATCACCTCCAAAAAGTATTGGTGTTCTAGGAATTACAAATCTTTTTTTGCTAACAGAATTACAAGTTACAGGTGTTATTTCTTGAACATTAGAACCACTAAGTTTTTGTTCACAATTAGTAATTGTAATTTGTTTAATAGAATCTAACTGTCCATACTGATTTCTAACTCTACCTTTAAGAGCTCCATAGTGACTTGCAATAGGTAATCTAAAAGAAGTAGCTATGTTATTTACATCAAAATTTGGAACAAAATCATTGTTTATTAAATTTTCACGTATACCTTGCTTTAATGTACCTAATGTAACTAATGATTTATCAATACCTAAATCTTTAGGACCCTTATTTTCATTAGCACCATTTTTAACTCTTAATGTAACTGTAGCTGGTCTTTTTAAATTATTAATACTATAAGATCTGTAAGTATTAGTATTATCAAGATACTTAGTCATCTGTTGAATGTTGTCTCTTAAATAAAAAGCATCATCAATAGTAAATCTTTTTGTATCTGTATTTCCTACAGGTTGCATTTGTGAATAAAAACCATAAGCTTGCATTTGAAGTGCAAACTGTTTATAAGATGTTACAGCATATAATATTTTAAGAGCAATATCTACACCTTGAGAAAAGTATGTTGCAATATTTGCCCCATTTGCAAAACGTCTAAGAGTTTCTGGTAAATAATTTGTTTTAGAAATTTCTGTTTGTAAATCAGGTGCTGTATAAATAGCTCCAATTTCTGTAAGATTATCTTTTGCTGAGTTATTATATAGTTCTCCTAATTTATCTTTATCACTTATTAAATCATTTAATGCACCTGCATTATTATAATCTTGAACGTCCTTAACTAAATCTTCAACATTGGTTTTAACTTTAGCTTTTGAATCTTTAGTATATTCTGTATCTACAGTTGATATATCACCACCTTCAACGTCATCTATTTTTGTATCAATATTACCACCTGCTGCAGTTAATACATTTGAATAACTACCACCTCCACCACCTGAAACTTCTGTACCTGATATATTTGGACCCATCAAACTTTGAAATGCTAAACCTGGTTGAACAGTTGTTCTTTTACCAACATTTGCAATTAAAGCTTCAGCAATACCAAATATAACCATGACAAGAATAGTTGCATCAGATAATAACTTAAACTTAGGATGGTCAGAGGGTGTATTAAATTGTTGATTTGATAAACCTTGTAAATGACCATAAAGTTTAAACTCAGGAGTAGATAAGAACGGAGTTCTAAACATAGTGTCTGGTGAGTGAAAACTTATTATATCTGATGGTACTGTACTTTCTATTCCTGCTTTAATATATGGATCAGATTGGTTTCGTACATTACCCCCTATTGATGAATTTACAGGAGTGATTGTATTAAACGGGTAATTAGCATAAAGACCTGTGTACTGGTTATTACCGGCAATTTTGTAAGTTCTATAGTTATTAACCATCCCTTTAGCAACAATAGTTTTGTTACCCTCTCTAGATCCTCTAAGTATCTCATAACCTGCAATTCCTGGTATATCATTACCATCATTATCTTTTGGTAGCTGTATGTTTGTAAAAAATACACCCATTAATCTTATGAAATAATCATTACCTACATTAGTTTGTGGTGTAGGATTACTTCTAAATCTAATTACATCAGCTGTGTTGCTACCATTAATAAAATCTTCAGGAAATTTATGATGTCTAATATACTTACCACACAAATCAAAAGAATTATCAGTTGCTCCTGTCCAACATAAACTACTTGGATTCCATATTTCCGGTCTATTATCAGGATAGCTTTCTGTTGATTGCCAGTATCCCATGTCTCCTGTTGCTATAACAGTTCCCCCATCATCAGTAGTAGTACCAATATAAGAATTGTTATTATCAGCTGAAGCAGTGTTATATATTTCAAATACTCTTTCATCTGTAGTTAAAGTATTTGTATCTCCGTTTAATGTAGATGTTTCTTTAAATATTACTCCTGTTGTAGGAAGAGTAAAGTCTCTAGGTGCTCTTCCAGGAATATGGTATGAAGAAGTTTTGTCTCCAGTATTGTAAACCCATCTAATAAAAAATGAATATACTTCATCTCTCATGTAATTAGTTTTGTTACCACCTTTCATATAATAGTTAGCAGGATATTCTACAGAAGCCCACTTAGTTGTAATCATATTAGCCAAAGGCTGGTAATTAAAATCAAATTTAGATTTAGGACCCACTCTTAGTAAGTAAGTATTTAACTCTGCAATCTGATCACTAGTTTCAAATACAGGAGTTTTTAAAGGTAATTGTTCTAATGGGATTGTAATATTAGAAGGATCAATTTGATCAAAAGATAATGCTGAAGTATTTGTTGAATAAACACCCATTCTTTTAGCAACAGTTTGTTGATTAGTACAACTTACTATTACTAACTCAAACTCATCAAAGTTTAATCTATCAGCTTCAATTTCTAAATCTAAAGATCCTTCAAGATCATCAGGAGAATATACAAACTGATAATTACTTTGTGAAAAATAATCTGTAACCTTCTGACCATTTATTAAATAAGCAATTACTACAAAGTAACTACCATTAGCCAGTGTACCACCTGTTTGTCCTAACTTTAATCTAAGACAAGGTGTAGTCATCAGTCTAGCTAATCTTATTCTTTCACAGTCAAGAGTATTACTATTTTCACATATGTTACAGTCATTTATAATCTTACAAGTTTCTTTCCACTGTACACCCGGCCAAAGTGATTTTGTACTAGTTCCTAGTAGAGAATAGTAATTAGCCATGACTCCTGTTGCCCCATTAAATATATGATTATCTAATGATGGCCAAGTTTTAGAATTTCCAATATTTAAAAACCTATCAGGGTTTAATCCATCAGCCCAATATATTTGCCAAGTACAGTCTTCTCTTTCTCTAGAAGTACCTGATATTAAATATCTCTTGTCAAACTTTAAACAAGGATCAATCACAATTGGTCTGTAAACACAGTTCTCTTCTTCAAATAATCCTATTTCAGAATTAATTGGTTGACCTAGTGAATTATGACCTGCTGTAAGAATGACCCATTTATCAGAGTATAGATAGATTGCTCCAATCACATATTTTTCTTTAACCTGTGGTGGAAAAAATTTACCGGATTCAAAACAAATATAATTGGCAGACTCATTAGATAATGAACCTACTCTACCTGTCTTAGAATTGTTGACCATGTTTATAGCATGCGTCCACATTCCTTCAGTTACATAAGAAGGATCAGAATCTTTGTTCAGACCCTTTATGAAACTGTCAGTAATATTCTGAGAAGTATCTTGCATGTTTGACATATTATATCACTTTAGTATTATAGTTTAATCTTGCATAGTTTCCTCTTGTAGGAGCTTTGAACATATCATAGTATTTAGAATACTGTGCTCTTCTATTAGTCCACCATAGTTGCTCCATCTCTTTGAAGTTTGGAGTATTTATAAAACTTAATGCATTTACTCTAGCATCTTTTAATTCAGGTAAAATGATTTGTAATCTTTGACCAATATTTTCACCATTAAGTGCCAAGTTTTCAAATATTCTTTTCTTAAATGCATACTCATAGTAATCATTAAGTCTTGGGTGATCAGGAACCATAATGTTTCCATTATCATCAATAAGTTCACCTTGATAGTTTACATATACATGACCATCTTGGAAAGTAGTAAATAAGAAACCATTTTTAAGCCATCCTTCATCCGGTCCATTGTAATACAAGTTAGGACATTCACATTCTATGTTTTGACTTGGCTTCATTCTTAATTGCACAAGCGTAGTGTACTTTCTTGTAAGTCCCGCATGAACAACTTGTATTAATTCATATGACTCACCTTTACAATTCATAAATACTCTTGGAGCTACACAAGTATTTCCATAAGGATTTTCAGGATCATATTCCGGAGTTGTGGTTGTAATAGGTGTATTAAGTTCACAACCTGCTGTATGATTACATGGATTAGAATTACATGTTCTACAGTTAACAGTTTGAACTGCACATGAATCTACACCACCAGGAAACTCTTGATACTTTACAGTTCCTAAAGGAACCTCTTGTATATTAGTGCCACCTACTCTACCATCATAGCCTACATGTTCTGTTCTTTCACGACAAGACATACCAAAATTCCATACATAGAAATCATCTGGTAATTTTACTCTACCATGACAAACATCTAATACAACTTCTTTAGTTTGATTAAGTCTCAAACCTAAGTCATAATTAATTTTTCTAGCTAGTTTAATTAACTGCTGAGGATCTATCATGTTCTCCAATGCAAAAGTTGGTAGATCAATTAAAACATCTTCCATCAACTGGTCAAATGTTCTGTATTTTATTGTGTAGTTAAAGTCCATTATCTTAAAGTATTTTGACCATCATCTGGTCCATCAGTAGGAATTTGTAATGACATTGCTAACTCTTTCACAACCATTTGTTCAATTTCAGAAAATAAATATTCTGGAAATGGTAATGAAAGATCTTGTTTAAGCTTACACTGATCTTCAGGGTCACATAAAAAATCTCCTTTATCTCCTTGGAACATAGCCTCTACTCTTACAGCCTCCCAAATCAAATTAGGAAAATATAAATAGCCATTTAAAAACCAAAAATATTTTCTTTTATTATACTTAAATGTAGTAGATTTAGTTATAGAAACCCAAGTACCAGGATTAGTTCTAAAGATAATTTCTGAACCATCTATTGAAGATATGGTACGTATGATTGGTCCAAACATACCGGAAAGCATATCTGGAATTTTTTCTTTACTTCTTTTAAAGTAACAACCTGAATATACACCAGTACATCCAGCTTCTATTTTATCAACATCTATTAATTCTACATAAGGTAATACAGAAAATATATTACTCAGCTGCATCAATCTATATTGATTATCTTCTCTTTTAAGAAGAGTCTGTCCATACTTTATAATAGAGTAATAGATTACTCTATCAGTCAAGAAGGCATCTTCTTTAACGGCCTTTAGTGTATTCCTAACCCTTGATATTGCTTCTCCTACTGTAGTCATAAGTCAAATTCATTATAAGTCTCTAATTTTTTTAGAGTTTCTTTATTATTTATTCTTTCATACTGCAATTTCTGATATACTTCTTTAATTGCTTTTGTATTTTCTACTACCAAATACATATTCCAATTTTCAGGATATGTTTTAGAAACTGCTCTTTTAAAATCTCTACATGCTGTAAAACTCCAAAACTCTCTATTTTTTATTTTATGCTTTGGTGCATAGTTTGTAAAAAATATCTTTGCTAACTTTCCATCTGTTGCAAAATTATTATTAGATACTTCTACACCATATTGATTTGATTTAGCAAAGTCAATGTTCTTCTTCTTACTATGTTGACATGTTCCTATAAAAAGCCATCCTATCTGTTCTGGTATTTGCACTCCATCTCTATTGTCAATTACCATTGTATATAATGCTTTATTAAATGCTTTAGCAATGTTTTTTAAAGCTTTATTATCATAAGTACTATACTTAGGATATTTCTTTTTAAAGCTATCAAAAAACTCTTTATCCAAAAGTGTAAGTATTTCAGGTCTATATCTTGGTGCTGATAAGTCAGGTTTCTTAAACTCTCTCATAATAATATAGTAAAAATTAGTTAGTTTAACAAATATAGCTATAAAACAAAACCCCTACAAGTGCAGGGGTATGTCTAGTTGAAGATAAACCAACAAACTGCAACTAATTAGACTGGTGGGGTAAATACTGTAAGAGGCATCTTCATACTCATGTAATGAAACTCCTTTATTTTCTGCATTGCTACCCCTAGTTTTGTTCTATATTCTGTGTACAATGCTTTTGATGGTACTTGAGCATTTGTATAGTCAACTGTTAAAGTATAGGGTACTTCTTGATTTATTGGATAAACCAGTTTTCTTAGTAGAGTAGCAGTTATTATTCCAGATTTTTTATCAAAATGTCCTGCAGGAAATAATGAATTCCAGAATCTTCTATTAACATCTTCAAAGGTGTCACTTAAATAAATTATAATACCATTAGAATGATTAATCAATTTTGATAAATCTAATGGATCAATACAATCTGTGCAAATATTACCTTGGTAATCCCAATACTTTCTTGATACAACTTGTGTTAAATAGTTTGTTAAAGCTATTTTGAAAGCATTTAAAGTAGCTCTTTTTGTTGTTTCTGAGTCTTCTGCAGAAAGGTTATTTACATCAGGTATATAACCCTCACATGTATTACCTATCATTTTATAAATTTTATAATCAAATGGATCCATAATAATTAAATTAATTCATATTTATATCTATGTAATGGTAAAGCATCAGCTGCTAATAAAAAAGTTTGTTGTGCTAAAATGAGTTCATTCCAATATAACTGTTGAGTATCTCTTCTTTGTCTTTTCAAACCTAACACATCTCCTATTGCACAATCACCTAGATCAGAACTAAACTGATTTATAGTTGGATCCCAAGCATAATACTTATTATCTTCATTACACCAAAAATATTCACCTGGTATACCAACTGTTGGTATTTCAGAAATTAAGTCTACAGGTGGTAATAATACCATATGATCTTTAACTGTTGGTAGTCTATCAACTATTCTATCACCATTCAAACAAGCAAATTGATAATTATTCCATATCCAGTAAGTATATTCTGGACATCCAAAGTCTAATGTAGCTGAAGATAATCTTCCTTTGTACACTATTGTCTGATCAGCCATACCATCAGGTTCCCAAAGAGAGTAGTCTAAAGGTAAAAATGCAGCACAATTTGTATCCGCATTTTTTTTATTTTGAGTACTAACAAGTATACAATATATACCCATTAAATAATCATTTCTTAGGTCTCTATAATCATTTACAAAATCTTCACTTGGACCAATACAACCAAAACTTTTTAATTCAGAACAGCTTATTGTTGTATCATCTCTATCTAAAAAATTTACACCAGGCATTCCAAAATTTAAAAACTGTAGATTACCTCCAACATATTCTGAATATATACCTTCTTCATCTTGTTCTTGAACATAACAGTCACAAGAGAAATCATAATACACAGATTTTTTACAACCTATTGAATCTGTTACATCTAACCTAACTAAAGTAGATTTAATTACATCTCTTTGATCACATACTAAAGATGTGTTTTCAGTTAAATCTTGTGGTTGTAAAGGAGTAATCCAAGTTTGTACACAAATAATTTCTGTACTTTCTCCTGCTAATAATGTAAATGATATTTGAATACTTTCACAATTTATATAAGTATAGTTCCTACTAGTACTTCTACTATTTGTTAGTATTAAATAATTACAAGTAATTGGATAATTTGCTAGAATAGAATTAGCTCCTATAGTATCTAAATCAAGAGTACTAAGATTAGTATCACCTAATACATCATGTCCTACAAAAGGACCTTGTACTATTGTCCAGTTATATGTATAAGGTCCTGTTCCATTTGTTACTGATGCTGTAAGAGAAGGATAGCTACCCTCAATCCCGCTTATTGATACTGACATAGCACAATTCTCACAAGCTGCAGTAAAAAGCTTCTGAAGAGCTACTTCTACATTATCATTTTGTAATATAAGATCATACTCCTGACACAATAATAAATCTTGACCAGAGTATGCAATACAAGCTGCATCTATAATTTCAGAACATTTAGTATTCTGAATACACTCTTGTGTAATACATGGTTGTGGTGCTGTAAATAAAGTTCCTCTACAACTTTTACATTTTTGAATGTTGCTCATAATATTTTATGTTAATGATACAGAATTAGCAATTGTGTAATAAGCATCTGCTGTACATCCTTTTGCATCTGTAACTTTAAGTTTAATTAATGTTTTATATATAGCATTTCCAGAAATACCTTGAAAATAATTATTAGCATTGGTTGCTAAAGTTAATGTAGAAGTGTTAAGAGCACCAAGAGTATGACCAGCATATCCTGAATTTTGATTTGCTATCCATGCATAAGTATAAGGACCTGTGCCTCCTATAATTACAGATTCTAATAAAAAATCATTTGTAGAAGACAAATTAATAGTTACACTTAAATTACATTTACATAAAAATTCTACTATGTTAGATAGTATTTGTGATAATGGATTGTTAGCAAATATAATACTCTTAGTACCACACTTAATATCAGCTGTAGTATATTCAAAGCAAAGAGCATTAAACATTTCTGCATCATTACACTTATTTGGTGTAGGGCAAATTACTTCAAAAGGTCTAACTGTTTCACAGTTACACGTTTCAAAGTTACATACATTACATTTATTACAATTACTTTCCATTTTTATTATAATTATTCTGGTTCATATTGACAATATTCTTGATCAATTACAGCATTGTAAAAGAAATCATGACTACAACCAAAAGTATCTATTACTTCAATTCTTATAGTACCAGCATATTTTTTATTATCACCCGGTCCTATATAAAATTTATTAGGTAAACAATACACAATAACATAAAAACCAAATGTCCCACTAACCACAGGAGTAAAGCATAATGGATAATTTACTTGATCATAAGTTACACAATCAGAAAGTGTAATACCAGTAAAAGGTCCTTGTACTATAGAAGCATTAATTGTATAAGGTTGTACACCACCAATAATATTAAAACCCAATGCTGAACCTACATATACACCACCTGTTTGAAAAGTAAACTCAATATCTATTTCACAATTTTTATTACAGATTGTATCTACAAGTGTTGTTAACACAGTAGGTAATGATTCTCCTGATTCCACAAGTACCTCACCATTACAAACTATTGGATCGCCTGTATAGTTAACACAATCAAGATCAAATATCTGTTCACAGTCTGGCGCAGGTGGACAGTTTCCACCATACTCACAAGGAGTAGGTGGAATTGGTGCAATATTTTTACAATCTTTTTTCATTATGGGCAAGGATTACCTTTAAGATCTGTGTTACATGGAGCTAAATATGCCATCATACCATCTAAACTCATCCAACCAAAACCACCTACTTGTGAAGGATTATTAGGATCACAACTAAAAGGATAAACTCCGATATCATTAACATCTTCATCATTGCTTGAATAAGAATATCTCATCAACATGTTTTGAATATCTATATTTGGTGAAGAACCTAATGTGATATCATCAGCAGGATCCGGGGCTCTTCTAAAATAGGGAATATTTTCATTAACTTTAACAGGTGGAGCTAGTATATTTAGCATACTTGTAGCAAAACTAGATGAACCATTTGTACTTACACCAGATGAAGCATTTTCTTCTAAATCTCTAAGCATTTGTAAACCAATTTTTTTATCAGTTGTAATATAAATTCTAGCAAGCATATGTATCATAGAAGAGTAAGGTTGTCTACTATTAGCTGGTGATGGAATTTTACTTCTAAAAAATCTTGAACCTATTACCCAACTAGTAAAAATTGAATGCTCAAAATTTTCACCATTTCCTACAACGGATAAAGGAACAACACGAGTGTTATTATTAAACTGAAGTGCTCCTGAAAATAGTCCACTTGTTCCTGTTGATAAGTTAACACCTTCCGCACCTTGCCATGGAAGAATATCTGTTAATGAACCATATGTATCAACATAAGGTGTATTACCTGAATAATTATAAGGAACTACAGCTGTATTAGGAGTATTAGCTAAAGGAATCATTAGACTACCTCTAAAATAAACAACATTTCCAATTCTTCTACACTGAGGTTTAACTGAAGCAAATTGAAACCAACTAAAACCTTCTAAGTCTTGCCATCCAGTATCTACTATTCGAGCTTTGATATTCCAATCAGTACCTACAGTAGTGAGTGTTAGGTCTATTGAGTTACTATCTGTTACTGTTAGTCCTTTACCTGCAACAGTATAAGTTGTATCTCCTGCTGTTGGTCCAGTTTGTGTAACAGTAATGTTTGCTCCTTGTTGTACAATTGTTTCTTTACCATTAACAGTATAAGTTGTTACATTAGCAACAGTATTAGGAGTTACTGTAATATTATCTCCAGCAGCTACAATAGGTAAATTAGCAGATACAGTTACAGTATCTTTATTACCACATGCTGTATTAGCGGTAGTAGTTGTAATATTTACACTTGTGTCACCTGTTACATTTTTAACTTCATATGTTTTATGAGCTTTTCTAATATCAGAAACAGTAATCCATAAGTTTTTAAAACTATCACTTAAATTTAAAGGTGTTGCCGTCCAAGAACTATATTCTGATTGCATTGCTGTACCGCAATTAAATAATGATGCTGAAGCTCCTGTGGTACCAATATAATTACCAACAGTTATGCTTTGAAATAGATAGGCATTAGTAACATTTCCTGGTCTACCTAATGAAAACAATAATGCACAATAACCATTTGTATCATCATTTACTAAAGCTTCAAGTATATCCCTTAAATTGTGTGAAGTATTTTCTGAAACAGTACTACTCAATGTACAGTCTACTGTGAAAGATGGTAATACATATGGTACTGGAGGTGGTGTGTTTTCTAATTCAGTTACTCTGTTATCAATATTAGTAATTGTAGTATTTATAGTACCTATCTGATCAACAAGACTACAAACTTTTTCACCAATCATCTGTACATAATCAAGCAACAACATTGTTGTTTGTGTTGCTGATGTTTTAAAGCAATCTGCTATAGGAACAATACAGTTAGTAGGACACGGGTCAGTTATTGCAGCAGGTCCTGGTGTTCCAGTTCCAGCATTACATATTTTGTTAATTAATAACTGTATTAATTCACTAAATGTATCTGGAGGATTATTACCAACCTGTAAACATGTAAGATCTAAATTACTTAAATCTAACTGATTCATGATTGTACATAATTCAGTAGCTAAATTATATATTACTGTGGATATACTATCTCCTGTACATAAACTGATACAGTCTATATTTGGTCCTTGCCAGATAACACAGTTACTAGATACTGGAGAACATGGAGAATTATCTAAATTTAATGGTTTCATAATTAATACTAGTTAATATAATATACAAAATAATATTGTTAATTACAATATGGATTACTACAACAGTCTGTTGAAATAGTACATACTATAGACTTGTCTCTTAGTGATGCTAAGTCAATAAGTTCTTTTCTTATTAAAGATTGTTCATCTTCTTCCGGACAGCAATTTGAAATACCATATCTTTCAGTAAGAACTCTATGATATAATATTTCTGCAGCTGTACAAGAAATAGATTCAAATTTATCTGGAGTACATGCAGGAACCGTATAACCTGGTTCTACTAATCTACCTGTTCTTTGTACTGGACAAACCCAAGGATTATCATTAAATAAAGTTGGACCAGAATTAAGAGGCTGTTCATAAATATTGATACATGCTCCATATTGTATAACTATGTCTGTTGCAGGATCAATTGGAATAGCCCATCCAGCACTACAAAATTTATCACTTGTCTCATTTGGTTCAAGTGTAAACTGAGGTTCAAAAATTTCTCCAGTATTATCATAAATATAATACTGGTATGTTTTTGCTACTGCAGAATCATTTGTTACTCTAATACATCCAACCTCTGCTTTTGGTTTACAATCAATACAAGTTTCAAATTCAGCAGCTATTTGTACCTCTACACTTTGTTGTCCTGTAAGTAAAGTGTGTTCTTCAACATTCCAACATATTGGTTTATTTACAAGATTAATTACTTTACCCACATAATCCGTCATGTTAGTATATGTGATAATTGGCGCAGCAGAACCTTCACAGTCTGTAAGAATCCAATATTCTCTTAAACATATTTCACAATTTTTAAAGTTTTCTTCAATAGTTATAACTGATGTTGTAGGAGGCTTAATGTTTATTTGCTCAATACTCCAGCATCCACCACATGTTGAATCTGTAATTGTTCTACCTACATAAGCAGATAAATCTTGTTCAGTAAATTTTACTTCACCTGTCTCACAGTTAGTAACTCTATAAGCAATTACAGGAAGACAATCAATACATGTAGCATATGACTTACTTACAACAACAGAAACTGCACAATCACAATCTTCTACTGATTCAGCTTTACTTATAGTCCAGCAACCATCTTCACCAACAAGACTTACAATTTTATTTTGAGCCCATAATGTTTCTAAAGCAGAAGACGTAGATTGAATAACAATTAAAGGATCCGCACAATTTGTTAACAAGTAACAAGTTGGTTGGCTAACACATGGTTCTCCTTCAACACATTCTCCATTAAAAACTATAGCAGGTGTACCACTAGTTGTAGAAACTTGTGGTATAATTTTAGTACATATGTTTGTGGGACCCGCAGCTGAAGATAATACATCATTTGTATTAACATAAGTAATAGCACCTGATGTTACATAATAACAATATGCAGCAACCGCTGTTGGTTCACCTGTAATAACTACTGTTGAAGGACTAGGACAATTGCTTTGATCAGGATTTAATACCACATAATAAGTTCCACCATATACACCACTTATTGTAACATCAAAATTAAAAAATTTATTAGTGTCAACAACATCAATAGTAGACCAATATAAAATTTCTTGTAATTCTGCAGGATTATCTTTTACTGGATATAATATGTAACATTTAGGTCTTACTGCCATGATAGTTTATTTTTTAATTGTGTTCACATATCTGTTTGCACCCCATACATTTTTTTGTACAGTTAGTGTTGGTGAACCTGTTGTAGTAGTTGTTGTAGGTTTAGAAGTTAAACCTTTTTCATAAAATGATATGCAGTTTGAACAACAAGCTTTACCATCACTAGCAGTTTTTCTTTGGCATCCGCAAGATAGTCTTGCACCACAATTTGAACATGTCATAATAGTTAGTTTTTAAATTAGTATTAACAGTTTTTACATTCAAATTTATTCAAAAGTTTTAAAGCATAGTTATATAATGTCATACCTTTTTGAGATTCATGACAAAATTCTACTTTAGACTTTGCTGCATCAAGATACATTTTAATCAATCTTAATCTTTCTAGCTTTTCTTTAACCTTAGCTGGTGGATCACATGCAGCAACTTCTAAGCTACATAAGATTTTTTCATATTTGTTTAATGCTTTTGAAATTCTTAAATGATTGTACTGTACAAATACTTGATCATTAGGAGAAACACTGTAGGTAATGTTATATACACCATCCGGTATATCAGAATATGTACTTCCACAACCTTCTTTTTGTATAGCTAAATCACAAGCTGTAATATTTGTATGACCAAATTCTACAAAGTCTTGTGTCTTTGTTGCACTTAGTTCTACGGAATGAGCAAATCCTGGTACACCAATTTGTAATTTAGGACACAGTATTGGAATACTTGGATTACTTGTCTGATATATACTTGTATCAAATATTTTTAATACACAAGTATTCATAACAGTTGGGACTTCTAAACTTAATACATGATTTGCCATATGCTATAAAATAAAAAAAGGAGAGAAGAATTTGAAACTCTCACTCTCCTTTTAAAGTTTATTATTTTTTTTATGTGATTGCTCCAGGAATGTTCACAACTGATACACAGTTTGTACCACAACTAAATGTTTCTAAACCATCACAGTTATTTCCACAAGCATTTAACCAAGCTTCAACAAATGTTTTTAAAGCTTGTCCTTGTCCACCATCAGTTGGAGTTACAGTAGATGCAACAATAATCTCTAATAAGTATTGATCATTATCAAAAGTACTAGATGCATTGTTGAAACGCGGAACATGGTGTTGAATATAAAATCTATTGTAAGATAAATCTCTATCAATAATATCCAACATTTGGTTTCCTTGAGTAATCTCACGGATACGGAAATCAGAATGGAAGAAGTTTTGTCTGTATCTTTCTGAAAGAATTACATCTCTCAATACAGTTTCACCTAAACCATTTGCTTGTCTTCCTTGACACTCAGTAATTACACACAATCCTTGGAATGTACATGGGTCACCGTTTAAGTCAGTTTCAGAAGCATACAATCTTACTGGTTCTTTTTCATAGAAGTCAGAAACTTGGAATGTACAATCACCAAATTTAGTATCTACATAAGCACCAAATAATGTGATACCTGCATATTGACCAACAACGTGACCAGGAGATACATAATTATCCCAAGTACCACCGATTGTATAACCTGCTGGAGGTGTAACACCTGTTAAATCAGAACCTGGTTTGTACCATAATGTATTATTCTCAGCAGTAACTACAGGATAGATGAAAGGAGCAATTAATGGAGAATCAACAATTTGTTGAGCCCATTTAATATATACCTCAGTAGCATCTACAGCAGTTGGAACAATGTTTCCAGTTGGGCAACATCCTGTGTAAGCAGTTAATGTTAAATAAGCATTGTGATTTAAGAATCTTAATGCTGGAGAACCTTTAATATCTAAACGTAAGTTATATGTTTCACCACATAAGAAATCTTTTTTACAATTATCTTTAGCACCAGCAGTATCTACAGTTAAGCTAACTTCAGTAACAGCACCACCATCAGATAATAATTGACCAGCAATTGAAGTTAATGTATCAGCAGCAACATATCCTGTACCACCATTAACAATTTCTACTACAGTAGCTTGACCACCTACAACAGTTACTTTAGCAATGAATCCAGAACCTGAACCTCCAGAGAAAGCAATTTCATTATAAACACCATCAACAATGTTTGCACCAACATTACTGATTGTCAAACTTAATACTTGGTCATCTGTAAATGGAGTATATCCTACATGGATAACATTTTGAGATGCTGGACAAGCTGGAGCAAAGTAAAATTTGCTTACATACTTAGGGTTGATTTCTTTAGACTTGTTAGACTCTAAATAACCACCGTGAAAAGGTCCAATTTTATCTTTTTTAAATAAAGAACCTGATGCCAAAATTAATGGACAACATCCTGAACCACTGAAAGTAGTTGGTTGAATCAACCAAGTTTTTGGATTAACAAAAGCATACTGCCCAGCTGTTAAAATGTTTCCTGTTGTTCCTAAGACACCACCTGCTTTAGCAGTGTAACCTTGTGTACCCGGAGATAAAGCATTTACCCCTACAAAGGATTTTTGAAATGCATGATTAAAATAACTCATTTTTGTTTTGTTTTAGTTAATAAATAAATACTATATAATATAGTGAAAGATTTTATAAAATCAAAATTATTTCAAGAAAAGTAATTTATATTTTGCAGAATTCATTGTAGACTTGATTGTATCAAGATCATTTACTATTTCTGAGTATGGCATTTTGTCTTGTAACTTACATACCATATCACACATATCTTTTAAATAATCTATAGCATCAGCAACTGTATCCAACTTTCTTGGAGCAACTTCTGCATAGGATAATAATTTTTCATGAGCACCTTGGAAACTTTCTGCTAAATCATCAGCATGTCCTGGTAATGCATCATACAATTCATTAAGAGCTTTGTGTGCAGCATAGGAACCAGTACCAGTTACTTTTAAATGTAACTTATGGAAACTAGTTGCAGCATTCATTAATTCACTTATACAAGCTGCTGTAAGAGATTCTACGTTACCATTAGCCGGAGCTGTAGCATACTCACTACTTGCTTTAGTTGCACTTGGCCTTTTTAACATTCTTTGCATTGTTAATTATTTTTTTCTGATGATTGAGAATTTCTACTGTATTGGTTTGTAGATTCAATATCTCCAGCTATTATTGCTGTAGCATCATCAATTAGTAATTCAATTATATCATCTTTAAATTCACATGTTACATCAGCAGCTGCAATAGCATTTGTATAAGGATCTGAGCAGTCTAAAAATTCTACTCTTCTTGGTTGTCTATAATATATTAATGATAATGCTCCTATAGTAAAATCCCCATTAGTGTAAACATTAACATTATTATTGCTTAGAGTAGCAAAGGTTTCTCCCCACTCAAAGCTTGGTTGTTTTGCTTTATCTCTTAAAAGTTCAGATACATTAGATTCTTCTGTAAGATAGATCATCATCCTCCGGTTATCACAACAACCTTTTTCTCCAGTAAAATCTACACGCTTCCATGCTAAATAATTAGTAGGTAAAGCAGCAGAATAAAAAATTTGTTTATTAACAGGAGTCAATTGAGTTGTGGTGAGTAAAACCTGTAAGTCATCCTTTCTTCTATTAGTTTGCTCATCACCTTCTTTAACAAGATTCAATCCATGAAGTTGTCTTCTTACCCACTCTACCTGAGCTTTATTAAATGCCTCAACTATTTGCCAACATTGGATGTTGTCGTAATCTTGGCTATCTAATTTATTGAGACGCTGTTTTACTTTTATTTCAATAGTACTGTTTAACATTTTCTATTTGTTTTTAGCCATTGCTTTAAATGTTCTAGCCAAAGCTTTTCTCTTTGGTGTACAAGTAGGTTTGGACATTGGAGTGCAGTAACCCTTATGTTTAGGGTTAACTGCTTTCTGTATCCAATTCTTATCTTTCTTCTCAGCCATTACTAGCACTTCTTTTTAGTAGCACCACCCATTTTTTTCTTGGTCATTTTAGCACCAGCTATTCTATCTGCTGCAGTAGCTTTAGGGTTTTTATCTACACCAGCTTTAACTGAAAGCATACCAAAAGTAGAACCACCTTTTTTAAAGCTTGGTCTTTCAGATACACATCCACCAGTAGCAGATCTAACTGTACCTGGAGGGCAAGAATGTTTAACAGCAGTTACTTTAGAACCACCTTTTTTCATAGACTCCATACCTTGCATATTAGGTCCTGTAGCACCTGCATTAGGGATTCCATATATTTGTCCTTTTGGTGTAGCAGAACCAACAGTAGTCTTCATTGTAGAACCTCCTGTTTTATATTTCATACCACCACATTTCATACACTTTGCCATGACTATTTATTTTTTAGTTGCTTTAATTTTCTTTTCTTGCTTCAGCATTTGAACTGTAGGTTTCTTACCAGAACCTTTATTATCACGGATGTTGTCCCAGAGACCTCTCTGAGACATACTACCGTCTTTTCTTTTTATCATTTGCTTTGCCATTATTTTCTTTTCAAAGTTCTAACTGGTCTTGCTACAGTTTTTCCTGCAGGAGCTTTACCTGAAGTTACAAAACCACCTAATGCTTTAATTTGATCTTGTGCTAATTTTTGTACATGACCCATCATCTTAGGATCTTTTTTAATTTCTTCAGCCCTTTTTAAAGTACTTAAAGCAGATTCAATTTCCCATCTGTCCATTTCTTTTTTTACAGGAGCCGCAATTGTTTTAGTTACTTTTGCCATGACTATTTCTTTTTAAATAAATTTTTAAAAAATAATTTAATTTTAGTAGACAATGATACTGACTCAACTACTATTTCTTTAACTTCATCCTCAATTGTTTCTTCAATTGTTTCTTTGTGTTCAGAAATGAGTTTGGTTGCTTCATATGTAGCATTTTCAAGTACTGGTAACACTTCTTCAAGAGTTGCTTCAACTTCTTTTACAATTTTTTTTAAAGCTTTTTTTCTTGGAGCTCTTGGAGTTTTTACTTTCTCAACAATAGCTGCTTCTACTTTTTTTCTTGCCATAATTAAAAATAAATAAGCACCTCCTTATTTACAAGGAGATGCAGTTTTTGGTGCTTTAGAAATTCCTCCAACTTTTCCTTTTGGAGATTTGATTGCTTGTACAGCTTTGTTTGTACCACCTACTTTACCTGTTGGAGTTTTTGTAGCCCCCATTAGTTTCTTAGATTTTGTACCAGTTACATTTGCAGATTTCATTTTTATTTAATTTTAAGAGTTCCAATACTTCTCACAAGCCGTGTTCAAGTCTTTTAAAATATCCTCATTTAAAGGATTTTTTAAGTGCTCTAATACATCAGATACATTCCTACCTAACAACGCGTTAGTTTTAGTATGATAGATATAACCATCGGCCTTATTAACAATATACTTAAAAAATACGGAATCTCTAACAATTGATTTAATTTTTAGTGTTTCCATATCCATATTAGCTGTTTCCATAAAGGTTTTAGCAGCTCTTTCTTTGTTTGATTCACCAGCTAAACCAGCAATGTAATTATCCATGTTTTCATAGATTACATCATTTGGTGTAGATTTTCTATATTGTGTACTATTGATATCTACAACTTTTGCAATGTAGAATAACTTAGTACTATTTTTGTCAAATAATTTCTGCAATTCAGATAGAGCTTTGTTACGTAATTTTTTGTACTCAGTTCTAACCATTACAGTTTCTTCTTCTTTATCTAAATAAAACTTAGGTGGAACAGCTTTTGCTCTTGCATCTTCTAAGCTTTTTGAAACTAATGAGAATCCACCAGCTTCAATTGCATAAAGTTTAATTCTATCATATGGGTCTTTAGGATCCAGGAACACTGGTTCATTACCACATGAAATAAAAATTCTATTCCAGAAGTCAGAATTGTTTGGTCTTAGTAAAGTTACTTTAGCCCAAAAGTCTTTATCATCAATATCAATAACATTTGCAGCAAGCTCTTGCTCTAACTCTGCAACCGCTAATCTTATCTCTCTTACCCTAGCTTCTTTTTCTGCTATAGGAAGTAGTTTGATCTCGGGAGCAAATTCATTTAATCCAGTTACATATCTTACTACACCATTGTTGTCTAAACAAGCTAATTGCTCATTATGTGTTACTCCATCAAATAAACTCATTCCATAGTCTTCTAATCCCATGTTAGAAGCAGAGTTATCAAAGTAAGGTCTAACAGCAATTGCTGTTTTTTTAATTGAGCCTTTTCCGGTCTCAACCATTGTGAAATTTTCCATTATATTGTTGGTTTTGGTTTTTGTAAATTTAATAAAAAAAATAGGTAGAGGAAACTAATCCCCTACCTATCATAGGTATTTTTTAGAATGATCCACCAGTGATTGGATTTCTCATAACAATTTTCAATACCTTAGTCGGATCTTTAACCCAAATAGCAGGCATTGTTTGAGACATCATTACACGGTAACCATTGAACTGACCTGAAGATTGGAACCCTTGAGTTCTTCCCATGTAGTCCATAGTACCATTTTGATACCACCATTTCAATTGATTATCCCAAGATAATTTCAACAAGTAAATGTTGTCATTAGTATTATCAGTGATATCAAAGATAATGAATGAGTAAGAAGATAATGGGAAACCATCAATGATTGGATTCTCAATATCATTAGTGTGAACATTGTCAAATGCTGGATTCAATACAAATTTCACGTTAGCCAAGAATGGGATAACATATGAAGTGTATGCAAATCCAAAGTTCAAGTCCATACCTTTACCAGTGATAGCACCTATATCAGCAGCTTGAATCAATAAACCAGAAGATACTGCTTCACGTTTGATAGCCTCATTTACCATTCTCATACCACCCATACCAGTTTGTACAACTAATGAGCGTTTTGGATCTGGACCTTGGAATTCAACTTTACCATTAAAGAAGTTGTAGATCTCACCACGGAATAAATCCAATGTGAAGTTATTCTTGTTGTAGATTCTTTTGAAAGAGTTATCTAACTGTTTCCAAAGACCCACTGACAATCTTAAATCATCTGGACCATCTTGTTTGATTCTACCACCTTGTCCCCACATCAAGTATGTCTCAATATCTTGAGCAATCTTAGATAAGTGAGCAGATTCCATTGTAGTTAAGAAAGTTCTAGATAAATCACCATTGTCAAAAGCTTTTTTAACTTTGTCTTTACCTAATGTCTTAACCATATCATCTAAGCTATTGATTGAAGGATCATTTAAGTTTGTATCAAATGTTCTCCAGATCTCAGTTACAGGAACTGTACCATCTGCATTCATACCACCTTTGATCATTAAATCTGCTCTAGAAGAAATAGAGTAATGAACGTGAGCTTCAGCACCTCCTACAAAGTTGTAGAATTCACGGAAACCAGCTCTAGTTTGGATGTCAGAGAATCTCTCACCATACTCACCACGAGCAGAACCTTTACGGAATACTTTAGTACCATTAGCTAAGTACTTGTTATCCAAGAACTTGAAGTTATCATTATTTACTAACTGTACGGTATAGATAAATCCATCACCTACAGGTAAAATATCTTCAGCTGTTACATAAAGTTCAACACCGTTATATTTGTCATATGTGAACATATCACCATGTCCAAACTCACGTCTGTTTAACTTTACTCTGAAGGTTGATCCTTCAATTCCTTTGAACTCATTATCTGGTTCAATGTCCTCAATAATGTAAGGAAGATCAATAGACACAGGAGTCTGCCATCTATATTCACCTCTTGCATTATCAACCATAATTACATTTTTTCCGCCAAAAGAAGACATTTGGTATAGGGGCATTTCAACTTTTTGAGCCATAGCCCATAAGTCTACTGGACCTAAATCCATTGGTTGTGCATCTTTCAACATGTTTACTAAGTGGTAAGAATCCACATGTGAACTTGCATTGTATGCAGTATCACGCAGAAATATACCATTGTTTAAAACTGGAGTTGCCATTTATATTTATTTATTAGTTACTTATTTAAAATGTACGTCTGAATATATTAGTATTCTGACGCTGTATTGTTTTTTGTGAAGATCCAGGTTTTTTAGTATCTGTTGCTCCAGTATTAGTTGAAGAACTTGAAAGTTTTCTTGACTCTTCAGTCTTCAATGCTCTCACAGTTTTTTCAACTGATTCTTTATTACCTACTTCTTTTACTCTATTTCTGTATCCTTCTGGATCTTGTAATAACCAAAGTGCTTCAGCAATTAACCCATGATTAGGTTCAACAAACTGATACTTCTCTAACAAGTGTCCTAACAAGTTTGTATTCTTACCTGATATAGATGGGTAGTTAGGTTGCACCAATCCAGAATAAAGTAAGCTTTGTACTTTCTTATCCAATTTAAGTCCAGCAAGTTCACCCGCTGCAAGTGTATTATACACACTATCAGTATAAGCTTTAGCTTGTTTTTGTTGTTGTTCTTTTTTGTGCTCTTGTTCTGCTAACTGTCTTGCAACAATTTCTTCTTGCATTCTGTCTAACTTAGGTTTAAACTGATTAGCTTTTTGTTCAAGCTTATTCATGTCAGCCCAATCTTGAATCTCTGATTCAATTTCTTCAGCATTTCCAAAGTTAGTAGCCCAAAGATATTGTCTAGCAATTTCTTCTTGGTCACCTTCATTAGAAGGATCTAAGTCAATGATCTCTTCTACATGCGCCAGAGTTCTAAAAAGACCCTTTAAATCTTGTCCGCCATCAGCTACATATTTAGCAGCAATTTGAAGTTCTTCAGGAAGAGCATTAAAAAATTCTTTAGGAACTTTTGCCTTTACAGCATTTTCTCTTTCTTGAAAATTTGCTTCAAACAATTCTCTAAAATCTTTAGTACTGTACTCTTCTAAAGCTTTATCATCATCAAAAGGAATTAGAGTTCCTTCCTCAATCATTTTTTGTGCTAGATCATAAAGACCTTCTTTATCTACTTTAGGTCTTCCTTTTGTCCCAGCTGTTTCTTCTTGAGAAATTAAATTATCTAACTCAGCAATAGTTTCTTCAACTTCTGCTTTATCCTCTACTGCTTGAGCTTTTTCTTTTGCAGTACTTGTTGTATTGTCAAGGAACGTAGTGTCAATGTTTTCTTTGGAGAACATGGTTTTAGGCTTACTTTCTTCAGCTGTCTTACCATCTTCTGGTGTCATGATGTTTGCTGCACCAGGATTACCAAATAATTCATCAATGTTTACATCAACTTGCTCTACCGTTGTAGAATCTTGAATGTCATCAAGATTAGTTGCATCTTTGTTCATGTTGTTGGTTTTGGTTTATAATTTAATATAATAAATAAACTTGATAAATTTAAAAGTCTTAAAAACATTTTTTGCATTATATAGCTAAGCTTATTCTTTTTCATCAAATTTGTTTTTGTTCTCTCTGGCAATTTCTAGTTGTTTATTAGCAATTTCTTTTTGAGCTTGTATTTTTTCTCTTTCAATTTGATTCTTTTGAGAGTCATTATTTTGTCTATTAGTTTCTTTTTCTCTCTGAAGATTCATTTGATCTTGAAACTGTTCACTATCTTTAATATCTTTCATAGCATCAATATAATCAGATTGCATGTTTTGGTTTATATCTACCATAGAGCCCATACCAGCAGCTCTGATTTCTGCAATTAAAATATCTTTCTGTCTATTTTTTTCATCCCTCATTTCTTCAGCATCAATCTCCATTTTCTTTTGTTTTTCTTGAGACTCTATTTGCTGTTGTTGCATTTCTTGTTGATGTTGTTGTTCTTCTTGTTTTTGTTTTTGTTGTTTCTCTTCAGCAGCTTTAAGTGTATTATTAACTTCAGAGACAGTATCTGCTTGCACAAGTTTTCCTAAATCATAAATAGTTGCACCAGTAGTATTATTAGTCATAGCCATTTGTTTCAATTGCTCTAACACAGCTCTATGATTTGCTGTAGTGGTACAGAATATATTAAGATCTCTCATTAATAAGTCTGTCCCATTTATTTCAAAGTTTACTTTTTCATCTGTGGATGTGACATAGGAAAGTCTAGCTGACGGTTTTGTTGAATGATAATATTGTGCAAGATCTGTTCTCATTGTATGTACTCTAGGCATTAAGTAATCACAGTGTTGTATAAAGTATACTTCTGTTTGTGCATATGATGCTGATGCAGCTTGCTCTACCCCTGTAGCAGTCATTTGAGATAACTGTTGTCCCAATCTTTGAGGATTAATCCCAATTACATCATATGCTTGTTGCTTAAAATGTTCTGATAATTTAATCCTTGACATTAACCTGTTAGTCTGTTCTAGATCTAATTTCTGGAAATGTTGGAAGCTTAATGGGTTTTCTGTATTTGTAATAGATGTATCAAGCGGTAACATCTGGAAATTTTTCATAGCAACATAAGCTTTTGCTAAGTTGTTTTTTCCCCAGTCTTCTCCAGCAGAGTGTCTCGGTAATGCATTTTGATCAAGTAATATTACAGTACCTAACTCATCAACTAGTATGTCAGCTATTTGATTGTTTACAATATTGTATCCGATCTGATATGGTTTCATTAAATCCAACAAAGATGTTGACTTAGTATTTCTATCAGAAAACACAGCTCCTTCTACAGGAAGCTTACAACCATACAAACTATTGTCACCTTTAAATTGAAATCTTAATGGTCCAATATGGTTTTTATCTATACCAATGTATAGTGGAGAAAATCCTCCAGGATTATTCATACCCCAGAATGAAGGAATATTAGGACCAATTTTTACACCACCCCAAACTTCATTAATCCATATCCAGTCAATGTGCTCTCCATATACAAGAGTCTCTTTATTTTTATTCTTAAATAGTCTTGTATCATAAATTGGATTATCTGTTATTTTATAATCTTCAGTTATAATCTCATTAACAACTTCTCCGTTTTCTTTTATTTTTGTTAAGTGACCAACTTTTCTTTGAGATTTCCAATAGCAGGTTGTAACTCTTAATAAATATGCTGTACCTTGATCATAGTAATCTTCTCCTTCAGAAAGAATTTGATTGACTATATCTCCACCATCATATACAGAACCAGCCATCATTGTGGTATATTGTCTATATGCTAATGAAGGCATATTAGTATTCCATTCATGAGACTTAGTAGCATCATAAAATGTACCATCATTTTGACCACCTATTGCATAACCCGCAGATCTAATTGGGTAGACTGCTTCTAATGCTTCATGTTGTTCTTCTGTAAGTATATAACCATACTTATCAATTACATCAGCTACAGTCATCATGTCTACTTTACCTACCCAGTTACCTTGAGAAATATACCTTGCATCAGGAGACTTGTGATAGAAAGTAACAGGAGGATTCCATAGTTCTACTTCATAGTCATCTTCCATCATTCTAAAATGCCAAAACTCTCTGTCTGTAATAAGCATATCTCTGAACCCTCTTTCTTCTAGCTCATCCATATGGAATCTTTCAACATCTACTTTATGTTGGTGAGAAGCCCATTGTTCTACAAGAGATCTGTAATTTTTTTTAAAGAAGCCTTCTATTTCAGGTAATGATTTAATACTTTCTGGAGCCGTTTGTTGTTGTGCTTCAGGAGAGTTGGGATCCAACCCTTGTTCTAATAAAGCAGCTTGTATTTTATTAGTTGCATCTGACATTAGAGTATCTTCTACCATCTTTCTTTTTTGCTCCATCATCTCATTATATGAGAAATCATCAATGGCTCTGTAAGTAAGTTTGGTAGATCTTTTAGCAAATTCAGCTACAAGAACATTAATAACATTTGGGATAATAGGATAAAACTTTAACTCTAAAGCAGACCAGTCTTCTCTAGTTAATACATCAACAATTTCTTTCATTTCATTGTTTTCTTCAACTATATAGTCTGACTTGTCTATAATACCTTTAGCAAGCTTATAGTTTTTCATCAGCCTCCGTGCATTTCTACGGATTTGTTTTAACCCATTCCACTCTAACCAGTCAAGATTCCAAGCTGCCCACTCTTCATCTTTTTCCTTTTTAGGAACAAATTGTAAAGGTTGAGTAATACTACCCATTCTGTTATGAGATGCCTTTGCTCCTTTTTTGAGCTGCATAGCGTTAAATACTTGCATAACTATTTTATATTTTTAAATGGAGATCTTTTTACATTTTGTCCTCCTGATGAACTACCTGAAGTCCTCCCCATATGACGGAAAGGACTACTGTTTAATTTAAACAAATTTTCTGACTTCTGCAAGTTTTTGGCTGCATCATCCATGATGACTCTCTTAGCATAACCTCTGTTTGCTTGCTGTATTCTCATGAATGCAACCAGTGCACAAAATGCTACAAGCCTATCCACATTGACTCCATCTGAGTATGCACCCATTTCTTTTAGCAACATAATATCTGGTATCCTTTCAATACCATATTTAGTTCTTACAATAGTACCATCAGATTTAGTTTCAACATCTAATTCTTCTTTAGTATATTCTATAGCATAACTTAATAAGTGAGCTTTGAATAATGTTCCTGTATTCTTCCAACCATACTCTTGATATACTGAATTATTAGAACCAAGATCTTTTAAGAACATTATTTGACTTTTTGGTACTAAGTACTTCTGCTTCTTTCTAGAGATCATGTACTGGATAAATAATGAGATGTTATTCTCAATTACTGTCCAGGCATTATACCATTCTATTATTGTCTCAAGTCTTTGGTGAGTTTTATTAATATCATCAAACCTTCCGCACCAAGCTGCTACAATTTTATCTGGTTCTATATATGTTTCAGTTTCTATACCTGTAACCTTTGTTACTTCTACAGGAGCTTTCATTATATATATAGAACACAAAGATTCAGATGTAGTTGTTTTACCTTCAGCTACGGGGTCAATAGAAGCATAGTACATTCCAAAGTTAGGATTCTCAACGGGTCTTTCCCATACTACAAGAACTCCTGTTTTATCTTCAGTATTTTTTGTAATTGGAAATTCTGTAATTGGTCTTTTATTACTATGCTCAGGAAGTATCTTTCCATTGGCATCTCTACCTAAATCTAAGAACTCATATGGGTAATCTTTATCTTCAATTCTTCTTTGTTGTGCTGTTACCAAATGCATTGGAAACTTAGATACTGTTCTGTTAGCAAAAGCTTCTTCAATATTTCTTGGATGCTGAGAAATCCTTAACTGATATGTTTCCGGATCAAGTTCTTTTTTCCATTTTTCAAACTGATCATCTAATGCTTCTAATGCTTCTTGTACTTTAGAATTTCCAAAGTTATCAATATAGGGAGGCATAGACCATTGCTCAGGTATAAATAACCCAGATTTTCCTACAGAACCTTTATTATCTAGCAAATCAGTTTCTACAGAGTATATATCATTTTCAGTTGGATACAGAATCATTTTTCTTAATGGTTCACATTGAGATAAATCCCCCACTGATCCTGCTGCAATAAACATACCTGTAGTAGTTAAACCAGATCTCATTGCAGGACGCATATACTCATATGTATTATTCATTCTTGGAGCAATACCAGCCTCCTCATGGAAGAAGTACTTAACCGGACCCCCTACACCATTTGTTGGATCTTTCTCAAATGACATACCTTGAATAGTACCTTTAAGACCTACTTCTGTTTTTCTGTCCCCTCTCCTTACCTCAATCTTCTGTTGCCACATCATCACTTTGTCTGGAGACATAGGTCTATACCATGCTGTATGTTCATTAAGAAAAGCCGCGTACTCTTGTAAAAACTTCCAGGAACCTTTCTCATTAATGTAGTCTTTAAGGCTGGCACCAATCTTTAGAGTAACCCCTTCTTCAAACCATTGCTGGTTAAGAAGTTTAGCCATGTGATAATAAGAAGAAGCTATCTGTCTTTTCTTTAGAATAGCTACATGGTTATAATTTAATTCTGATAGTATTTCATAAAGAGCCATGTGATATTGAGCATCTCTAATATCAGCAAAACCAAACTTTTGTATTTCTTTGTTGAAGATGGGTAAGAAGTTTAACCACATATAGTAGTCTCTAGTCATATACCAGACTTTACCTTTTTCTTTAATCAAGAGTCCTCTTCTGCATTTTGCTTTCTGATCATCCCAGTATGTTATAAAATCTTTAGATTTAAAAGGAGCTGTACAATAAACTTTGTCTTTATTAAACTTTGCAGATTCTTGTGTAAATAAATTTGCGGTAGTATCATTAAACTCATACTTACCAGGTTCTTTAAAAACATTGGTTAATAAGTATTCATAGAATTCTTCTCTTGAGTTAAAGTCAGTAGAAGCCCATGTACCATTATCCCATGTAGGTATGTCTTGATATATTTCTCTCATAATTATTGATCATATCCTAAACCAATTCCTCCGCGCACTTTGCTGGATTGTTCTTCTTGCAAATCTTTGTAGACTCCTTTAAAAGAAGCTCTGATATCATTAAAACTTTTAGCAGCTGCAATTAGAGAGTTAAAGTTTCCATCTCTACCAGTTGTAAACTGACTTGTTTCCATATATTTACCTAATCTATCTAGCATAGATGCAATACCTTTATATGCTCTTGATGTTGGTGTTTCATACATTCTTTGACAGAATAGTAAACCAATAGCAATGTCATCATCTTCTGTAGAAAACTCTGCTTCTATTTCTTGAAGTATAATAGATTCTTTATCTATTTCAGGTGTATTAAAAAAAGGATTCATATCTGGATTAGGACATGTCATGTAAAACAAGTACTGGTAAATCTTTAAGTGTTCATCTGGATAATTATCCATAATATCTTTTAAAGCTTTCAGTGTATAACAATGTTCTGTTGGTATCACAGTACCATTCTGAACATCAAACAATCTTACTATCATTTTCTTTTAAATATATTAGTATTAGACTTTTTTTTGGTTTTAACTATTGTATTTTTATAAATAAAAACAAGAGCATTTATTAATGAAGTTGCTTTATATTCCTCATAATATATATGATGTTTTAAAAGAACTGACCACTTTGATTTTTTTGAAATATCATAATTAGTAAACTCAGCATCTTGACCTGTAGAAGGAATTTTATATAAATTTTTTACTAAAATATATTTAGAAAATTTCCATTTTACATTACCTACAAGAATTATATCTTTATAAAAATTAAAAAATTGTATCATAATTATTTCTTTTTAATTACTATTTTGTTGTCTTTGATATAATGCATTAAAGCATTAACCTCATCTACAAGATACGGAATTACCATGGGGATTACTTCTTTTATTACAGGATCTCCATTGTGATTTAGTTTAATTACTGGATATCCATATTCATCTTCTGAATCAACTTCAAACACAACATGATGAATAAACATTTTTCCTGGTTTTAATTTTGGATTATGTTTAAGCATAATGTACATGTAGATGCTTAATTGGATTGCATAATGATTAAAGTTACAATCATCTAAACTATCTAATGGAAATTGTAATTTGTCTGAAGCTCCTTCCCAGTTTACAAAAGATTCTTTCTTAATCTCTTTGTTTGTCTTGTAGTCAATGATATTTATTTTACCATTCACTACCTCAACTAAATCTGACTGACCACATATACCTGCAGATTTAAGATAAACCATATGTTCAGGATACACTCCTTCTTCCAGCTTCTGATTAGGTGCAAGTTTTATACCGCTTTCTGTTGTTTCATTAGGAATAAATATTGGTATATTCTTCCCATCAACTTCAAGAGATGATAATGCACAAAGATCTGCTTCTCTTTGATTATGGTAATATGTTCCCATAGTAACAGCTCTTTCAGATTCAGTTTCCCAAATCTCTTGTATTTTCTTTGGATCAATACCAAACCATTTAGATCTTTTATTCTTAGAAACTTTTGCAGCAATAGACTTAGCATCAAAAGGTTTTTTAAAGTGAGCAACTAATGTTGTTACACTTATCCAATTGAGTTTATCTTCAGCTGTTAAGCTTTTATAAGTATGATCTGTTGCACTAAAGTATATACTCATCTTATTTAAGATTATCTAGTTTATCCTCATCTTCTTCTGATATTAATGCTTTCCATCTCAAGTCTGGACAACTTGATGATAAAGATCTTGTTTTAAAAGAAAGTGAGCAACCACATAAATTACAACAAGGTTGTGTACCAGGCATAATACATGATTTGCCTTCATCATCTCTTTTTACACAAATATTGCATTCAGCCATTCTTGCTGCTGCTATCTCTTCAACAAACTGATCTCTAATGATGGTATTTTTAATCCCCTCCATTATTTCTTTCCGGTGTTTCCAGATGTTTTGAAATGTACTCATTTTTAATAGTTTTAAAATTATTCTTTTTTTCTTCTTCTTTTAAAATGATAATGTCTAGTTCTTTTAATAATTCAATTTTAGACTCTAATTTCTTTTTATTAAAGTAAGCATTAAATGTAGATGTATCATGGCTTTTAAGTTTTCTTTCTGCTTCACTTATACCTCTTCTTACATTATAGGCTTTACATACAAATTGACCTAACCCATCTACATTAATTCTAGGATGTACAAGATTTGATAATTTTTGTCTTAAATTCTTGTACATGAACTCTACAAGATCCTCAATTAAATATTCACTAATACTTAACTCTTCTGAAAGAGTTTTATACAGGTTGTTTGTTTTCTTCGGATTCATAACCTAATAATTTATAATCAAGAAGTATTGTCCCTGTTGTTTGAATTTTTAAATTTGGATTAAGCATAACTTGTTTTTTATTATTTGGATCTTTAATTACCAATCCAATTTTTTCAGATTTGTTAATACAGTTTCTTACTGTCTGTGGGGATTTAAAAATCCAATCTTCTTCAGAAGATGCATCATAACAAAAATGAGTTAATTCTACTGGTTGATTAAAACTTAATAATGTCAAACAATTTAAATCAGAATCACTCATTACTACACGGTTAATGTAGCAATGAGTTAATATCTGAAACTTAACCACATCCCATTTAGGCATCTTCACCTTTTTCTGAACTTGGTTAACTGTTGCCATACTTATGATTTTTTAAGTTTTCTCTCTGCTGTAGGAGTAGGTTCTTCTGACGGTAATCCTTCTTCTTCACCATCACCTGTTTCTTGCTCTTGTTGAGCAGCCATAATGTTAGCCCACTGAATTTGAATAGTAGCTCTCTTAAATCTTGCTTCCTCAATTTCAGTTAACAGCTTTTCATACTTAGCTTGTGCTTCTAAATAAGGATGTGACTCTGTGTAGAACTGCTTCATTTCTTCCTTTCTTGCAGCTAACTCTTCTTGAGTCAATTCTCTTTCTTCTGTTACATTTTCCATTTTTATATTTTTTAAGTTTAAACAAAAATACAAATAAAGTTTAAATCTAAAATATTTAAAATAAAAAAAATCCAGATGTACAAACACCTGGATTATTGTAAATTCATTATGTAATATGAATTACCTATTTTTAATTGTAAAATTTAATATGGTTAAACAATAAAACATTCTAGTTTTATCAATTTCAATACTGAATACATCAATGCTAGATATTCTTAATTTAATTATTAATTTATCCCATTGTTTATTTGGTGACTTCCAATTATTTCTAAATTTCATATTTCAAATTCATTTAATAAAACATAAGTAACTTTCTTTTGTGGTTTCACAAGTTTAATTATTTCTAAATGTTTTTGTTTATTATTTACCACCTGACAACCTGCAGACCAAGTTTCAATATTTTCTTGAATACCTTTAAAATTACTATCATAAGTAGCAGCATGGAAGTTAATACCAAAACCAGAACCTTTAGTAGGAATTCCATACTCTTCTGATTTTTTATTTTTGTTTCCATCTCGGAATACAATAAAGTTACCTACTTGTTTTAAAGCTGGCATTTTTCCTAAATGTAAACCATAAGCCCATACATCATAATACCACTCATCAGATTTAACTAAAGCAGCACCTGCTTTATTGTATTTAAGAAAACCACCTTCCAGAATTGGTGTACCAGGATTAGTTGTACCAGATACAACCATTATAAAAAGTTCACCATTAAATAAATAAAATTTATCATCAAATTTATTTGGAGCATCTTCATTAGATCTTATTCCAAGTATCCAATAACCTTGTGGAATATTTTTAAATGATGGTAAAGATTTTACTTTAGCAATTAATTGCTGATCATTATAAGTTCTTACGTTTGTCATACTTTAATTTTTAATGAGCAACTTGAGAATCATCAACTGTTAGTTGAGACATAGCGGCAATTAAACTACCACCAAATGCAGCGTAGCCACCTGCTGTAATAATTGCTATTGGCAAACCTACCGGAGCTGTTATTAACACTGTTCCTACAGCAGACAACACTAAACCTATACTTTGTACTTTTTTCCAAAACTTAGGTGTAGGTGCTAAAAATCTTTCTTTGATTGTTAATTTTTTCATAATGTTTATTTTTTAATTATCAGTGCTTTTACAGCATCTGAAAGTTCACTAACATTTTTTGCAAGATTTTTAATTTCAAGCTGAGTCAGTTCTTGTATAGCTTGATACTTTAACTGATTTTCTTGTTGTACTAACTCAATTTTTCCTTTAAGTTTTCCAAGTTCTTCACTTGTTTTAGTGTGATGATTTAATAACAATTCAATGTCTTTTCTTGTATCATTATAAGCATTCCTTAAAAAGAAACTAAACAGAGTAATAACAGTACCTGCTATAAATAATATTAAGGTTAATGTTGAAGCATCCATGTACAATAAGTTTATAAAAATATATATAATAATATACAAAAAATTTTAAAATAAACCTATAAAAAATACTGTTCTCTAACCTCTATAGGAACATTATCCATCTCCTGAAACTTCTCAAATAAGATAGGTCTTTGAGTAATAGCTAATTCATAAATTTCATCTAATGCGGCTTGTTCATTTGGGTATGTGAAAAAACTTGCAATGTAGTCTGATATCTCTGGATCAGATGGTCTTAAACAAACATTAGCCTCTAAATCGGGCTCTATGTAATAACTTGTTGATAATGTAAACTGTTTCATAATTATAAAGAATAAACACCTAATCTATAAACATCAAATTGTCCTGAATTGGTAACACCACCTGCTGATGTACCCATAGTTCTTGCACCATAAAAATTTAAAGCTGGTGCTGGTAAATTATCATATATTGTTCCTTGTGCAATAGCTCCTGTTTGTTTATTTATTATTCTATAGTTAACTTCACTTGAATTTGGGGCATTATATAAGTAACAACTATAGATTGCTGTGATATCAGCATCTACTGTTCTATTTGAAGGAAATGAAGAACCTAAATCAACTTTTGTTGCTATACCTGATGCGTTATTGTGCATTATTTGTAAGTTGGCATCTCCTGAATCATTTGCAAATGCAATAATATTTACCAATGAAGAAGGTTGGTCATTTGCTGCACCACCTATAACCAAGTCAGATGCTGATGAAGCAAGACCCCAAAAGTTGTGTGTACCTGTAGCAAATGCTGAATCTTTAATATTAAATTCACCTGTAAATAAAAATCCTCCTGAAACATACCATAATAAAGCAGACCCTCTTAGTCCAGAATATCTACCTGTTGCTACTATGCTTGCTGTTACACCCAGTCTAATACTTCTTGTTGCAAATGAAACAGCTGAAATTGCTCTAGCAACGGTAGTACCACTTGTAGCTAATGTTACACCTGCTACAGTATCAACTGTTGTAGAATTATTTCTAAATGTACTACCTCTCCAAATTCCATTAGAACTAACTTTGTAATTAAATGTATTCCAATCTTCTAAACTTAACCAACCATCAAATGTAGAAGTTGATTGTCCAAGCTTATATTTAATACTTTCTAAAGTTTCATCACCTGTATTTGTACTACTTAAATTAGCAGCATAGATATCCCCTATAAAAGTATCACCATTTATGCTTGCCGGAGTAAATCCAAGTGCAGCTTGTTTATTATTAAAAGTAGTCCAATCAGTTGAAGTTAAATATCCATCTGTAGAAGTGGTTGCAATACCTAACTTAGTTTTAATTGTTGCTGTAGTCTCATCACCAGTATTTGTACCTGATAGGTTTGTTGCAAAGATGGGACCAGTAAAAGTATCACCAGCTTTATTTGCCGGAGTATATCCTAAAGCAGTAAATATATTCCAAGATGTTCCATCTGAATAATAGTAACTCCCATTATGATACACTATTCTTTTAGTATTTGCACTTGCTAAATTAGTTGTAATATCTAATGTATCAGCTCTTAAATTATTGATGTTATTACCTTGCATGTTAACATCAACAAAAAACTTCTTGTCCGCCATATTATTATTTTTTACAAATATAGTGTATTTAAAAAAACCCACCCCTATTATGGAGTGGGTTTAGTTTATTATTTTTTATAGTTAATTATCTAGAAACACCAACTACTGTTTCAGAAGTAGGAATAAAATTAGAAATAATAGCTATTTCATTAGTGTCATTCACCGCCCAGAAAAATTCTACACTACCTAAACTCTGAACTATTGTAGTAACTTTAGGTGCATTTGTACCTATATTGTGTAATACAGTAAGTTTATAACCAAAACCAGGAATAAGTTCCCAATCTGCTGTACTAAAGGTTGCCTCATAAAATTGTGCATCAGTATAATCATTAGCATTAGATTCAGCTGTTGCAGCAGTAGTATCAACATACTCTTTGTTAGCTGCATCTCCGTCATTGGTTGGAGCTGGTAAGTTGGTAATAGAATGTGAATCTGCATTTAAAGTTTTAAGTACTTTAATTTCTGAAAAACCTGCTTTTGCATCTAAGTTTTCCGTATAAATAGTATCAACATTATGAAGTTTATTGCCATTCAAATCAATAGCACCAGACATAGTACCACCAGCTAAATCTAATTTAGCAGCAAGTCCAGTATCAGTGTAAGCATTAGCATCAGTTAATGCTTGAGCAGCAGATCCAGCAGCATCATAGTTAGGAGCTAATGAATCAGCGTAAGCTTCAGCAGCAGCTTGTGCAGCATCTGCTTTTGTAGTAGCGTCAG
>Ga0208363_1000002_pt1 | contig 94144 bp, 77 predicted proteins | sample LakMenEpi03May11_FD_150666 | JGI IMG/M metagenome (GOLD analysis project Ga0208363, IMG submission 150666) | Freshwater microbial communities from Lake Mendota, WI - 03MAY2011 deep hole epilimnion (SPAdes) | ecosystem: Environmental > Aquatic > Freshwater > Lake > Epilimnion/Euphotic zone ...
TTAAAAATTCTTTCTCAATATTCGCAAGCTTTTTCACCAATCAATTCTGAACCTACCGATAAAGAGGAACCAGGAAATCACTTGATATCAATGGTTTATGATAGAGAAAGAATAGGTACATTCGCAAATGATCTTCAAGCTATTTACCGTACCGCAAGTTCTTCGCGAGATAGAATATCAATTGATATGTGGCGCGTTATTAGCACTCTGGAAATTCCTTCAAATCCAGAGCTAAATATGATGTTAGAACAGCCTGAGCATTCAAACCTGATTACAGTTCTTGATCTCCTAAACCATAACATTGTTGTTTTAGCTGCATTTGGGGGATTAATTGCCGAAAGTATGACTAGAGGGCATGCTTGGCGCTTTCTAGATATGGGCAGAAAAATTGAAAGAGCCTCACAAACTATACGCTTATTAAAAGGATGCATGATTGATGTTTCAACATCCGAGATACCCTTATATGAATCAATTTTAGAAATTGCTGATAGTTTAATGACTTTTAGACGAAGGTATTTAAACAAAATAAATCCTGCTGCTGTTTTAGATTTACTTCTTTCAGATTCATCAAATCCACGATCACTTGTTTTCCAATTAAATTCATTACAAAACAATATAAACCATCTTTCTAAAATGAAAGATACTGGTCGTATTACTCCCCAAGAAAAATCTATAATGTCTATGCACACTTCTGTTTTATTGGCTGACATAGAGCATTTAGTTAGTTCTAACGAGTCTGGCAAAAGAATATATCTAGAAAATCTTTTAAACAACTTGTTTTTAGAATTGTCACAACTATCAGAATCAATTGCCCATCATTATCTTGGACATTTGCAATTGTCACGACATCTATCAGGATCTAATTCGTGAAATACCTGATTAAACACACTACTTGTTACAACTACATGGATACGGTATCTCTTTGCAGGAATATCATCCATGTATCGCCACGCGAATACGAAAACCAACGTAATATTTTTGAAAATATAACCGTTACACCTTCTCCAGAAATACTCGAATTTCAAAAAGATTATTTTGGAAACAAAGTCTATTATTTCACAATAGAAAAGCCTCACAAAAAATTAACAATCATTGCTGAATATGAAACAGAAGTAACACCAAAAAATTACAATAATTTTCAAAACCAACCATGGGAAAAAGTAATTGAATTATTGCATATAGATTCATCCATTGAAACAATTCAAGCGCTTGAATACTTATATGATTCTTATTATGTTCAGAAACATAATGATTGGAAAGAATATGCAAGTAAATCATTCCAGCCTGGAGATATGTTTTTAGATTCGGTGATGGATTTAACTTCACGAATTTTCACTGACTTCAAGTATCAACCAAATGCAACAACCATAGCAACCCCATTGCATGAAGTTTTCCTGCAAAAATCTGGGGTGTGCCAAGATTTTTCGCATTTCCAAATCGCATGTTTACGAAGCTTGGGAATTCCAACTCGGTATGTTAGCGGATACCTTCTGACTACTCCCAATCCAGACAAACCAAACTTAATAGGTTCTGATGCTTCTCATGCTTGGATTCAAGTTTATTATCCAGGAATCGGCTGGTTTGATTTTGACCCAACTAATAATCTTAGACCTTCGGACCAACACATCATTATTGGTTGGGGTAGAGATTACGATGACGTTAGCCCAGTAAAAGGCGTTATTTTGGGTGGTGAAAACCACACTATAACTGTAGGGGTAAGTGTAATTGGAGCAGAGTAACCAATCATCCTGTATTTTTTAAACCAGAAGCTATGCCACTTATACTTTCCATTACTCCGATTTTTATTTCTTCAGAACAAGTTGCTTCGCATCTTGATTTACCAAGCAATACAATTTGCAGATAACTTAATGGATCAACATAAGGATTTCTTTTCTCAATTGATTTTTGAAGAACTGGCATTTGTTCTAGTAGATATTTCTGTTTTGTTATCAAGCAAATGCTTTTCACCGATTTATCATATTCTTCAAAAATAATATTATAAATACTTTCGGCTATTTTTTTATCTTCAACAAGATCTGCATAAAGCCTTGCAATGGTCATATCAGCTTTAGCAAGAATCATTTGGCAATTATCTACCAAACTTTTCCAATAAGGCCAAGATTCATACATTTTTTGAAGTAATAAAAGGTTATCAGGGTTTTCTTTTATTTTAAAATCTAGCGCACTACCAATACCAAACCACCCTGGCACCGTATGCCTACTTTGCATCCAACTAAATACCCAAGGAATTGCACGAAGATCATCAATTTTTCTGTTTGAATCTCTTCTTGCGGGTCGAGAACCAATTCTTAATTCACCGATTTCATTAATTGGTGTAGATTGCTCAAAATATTCACGTAAACCAGGATTTTCATAAATTAATCCCCTATATGATTTACAAGACAATATAGCCAAATCATCAAGTAAAAATTTCCAAGAAGAATCTAGAACAGTATCAACTTTAGAAAAACTTGAAAGTAATACCGCATTGACAACCTGATCAAGATGCCTTCGCGCAATTCCTGAATGGTGGTAACGATCAGCAATCATCTCGCCTTGCTCTGTTATTCGTAATCTACCATTAACAGTGCCACGAGGTTGAGCAAGAATTGCTTTATTAGCTGGGCCGCCACCTCTTCCAACAGCGCCACCCCGACCATGGAATATTTGAATTCGAATACCACGATCAATTGCTATTTTTGCCAATTTTATCTGAGCATTATGTAATGCCCAAGAGGATGCTAGCATACCACTTTCTTTACTACTGTCAGAATAACCGATCATAACTTCTTGAAGGTTATTCCTATATTTCAATTGCGAGACATAAGCAGGAACACATAATAATTTTTCAATAATTGAATCTGCAGATTGGAGAGGTAGCAAAGCTTCAAATAAAGGCACAATATCGATTAAACTATAATTATCTTTGATTGAAAAAAGCCCAGCTTCTCGAGCAAAAACCAAAACCTCTAAAATATGATAAGCATCGGTAGTGGAGCTAATAATATAAGTAGACAAAACTTCAGGATTTTGTTGTTCAGTTATTGAAGCCATAGTTCGGAATGTTTTAACAACTTCGCAGGTATCTTCCGAATATTTTAATCGTGCTGGAATCAAAGGACGATTTTTATTCAATTCCTCAGATAAAAACTCTAATTTTTTTGTAGGATCTAATTGTAAATAGTTCTCAAGTACACCTTCACTTTTTAATATTTCAGCCAGAGCACGCCCATGCCTATTACTATTTTGCCTGATATCTAGGCTAAACAAGTGAAATTTAAACACTTTAACCAAACAAATCAAATCCCTGATTGACCCATTTCCTGCATTCGAGAAACCTTTCGATAACAAATCATCTGCAATAACTTTTAAATCATCTAGTAATTGATGAGAATGAAAATAAATGTTTTTAGGTAATTCAACAGGGGAACCCCAACTTAGCTTTAATGTTTTTAGGTACGTAAGTGTATTTTTAAGCTTCTTATCAATTAACAAACACTTCAAACGATAAGGTTCATTTATATTCCCTGAGTCATCACTAGGGAACAACGACTTGTCATTTGATATTGAATCAATTAATTTTTGACCAGGAGATATAAAGAGATCAGCATGACTAAGGATCCCACCAAGAAAATGAACCTGTTTGATATAATATTTTAGAATTGTTTCTTGATTTAACTTAATTGCACTTTCCGTGACATCGTGCGTAACAAAAGGATTTCCGTCACGATCTCCCCCAATCCAAGAACCAAAACTAAGAAATGCAGGAATATCTATAACTTCACCAGGGAAAACTTTGGTTAAGGCATAATCAATATCCCGATAAAACCGTGGTACAATTTTAACCAAACTATCCATTACTGTTTCGATGACCTGACGAACCTCATCTATAACCTTGGGTTTGTCGTCACGAACGGATTTGGTTACCCAGAAAGTTTCAATTTGCTCGGCGATAGAATCTAATATTTCAGTTTTTTCACTGGGCAAAAGGATTTCATATTCTAATCGATCAAGGCACAAAGCCAAACAATCTAATTTGTCCAAAACAGTCCTTCGGCGAGCTTCACTTGGGTGGGCAGTAAATACCGGAACAATATTTGCAGATTGTAAAAGGTTATGAATTTCACAACCCTTAACCCCGGATTCACGAAGCTCTATTAATGCAGCTTCAACACTTTCTCTCAGTGGTTCATCATTATTCAGCATTTCTTTTTTACGAAGTGACCTTACCCTGGCTTGTTGCTCTGCAAGGTTTAACAAATCAAAATAAACACCAAAGGCTCTAATAAGCAACCTTAGATCTTTAGTTTCAATTCCATCAAGTTTAGAAATCAATTTTCGTGCTTCTAGAAGACTATTAGTTTCTCGAATTACCAATGATTTAGATTTGATTTCCTCTATTAGATCAAATGCTATTTTTCCAGCTTGCTTTAATATAGCGTTCCCATGGATCTCACCTAACAAATGTATGTCAGAATCCAATGTTCGGGGTGTTATGTTCATTTTAAACCTTTTCTTTTTGAAATAAAAAAAGTAATTTAACCTATAAACCAAATAAATTTTTAAAACTATAAAGCTATAAGTTTAAAAGATCAAAAAACGTAACCTTAAAACTTCTTCTAAAAAATCTTTAACATTTATTTTATAAAATCCATCTATGATTTCATCTTAAACCAACAATCATTTTAGAATTATTTCACACGATTATGACAAAATATCTTTTATTATTTTTGCAGGTTCGACACCAGTCAACTTGGCATTAAGGCCTTGAAATTTAAATGTTAAAGAATCGTGGTTAATCCCTAGCTGATTTAAAATAGTAGCATTCAAATCGTATACGCTCACAGGATTTTCAGTGATGTTATAACAAAAATCATCAGTTGAACCATACGCAAAACCTTTTTTGATACCGGCTCCTGCCAGAAAAACAGAATAGCACCGGGGATGATGATCTCGGCCATAATTATTCTCTGTAATACCGCCCTGCGAATAAATCGTTCTCCCAAATTCTCCCCCCCAAACTATCAGGGTATCTTCCAATAGCCCTCGCTGCTTAAGATCAGTAATCAAAGCTGCAGTAGCTTTATCAACATCATTACACTGCCCTCTAATAGCATTAGGTAATCCGCCATGGTGATCCCATCCCATATGAAAAAGCTGGATAAACCTAACATTGCGTTCAGCTAGCCTTCGTGCAAGCAAGCAATTGGAAGCATAACTTCCAGGCTTGGAAACATCGGGGCCGTAAAGGTCTAAAATGTGCTTGGGTTCTTTAGAGGTATCAAGCAGATCAGGAACACTAGTTTGCATCCGAAACGCCATTTCATATTGGCTAATTCTTGTTTGAATCTCAGGGTCACCTACAGCATCAAAATGTTTTTTGTTGAGAGCGGCAATTCTATCAAGCGAATCACGCCTAGCCCCGGAATCTAAACCTGCGGGGTTTGATAAATACAAAACAGCATCGCCTTTGTTTCTGAACTTTACTCCTTGATGTTTTGAAGGTAGAAATCCTGCACTCCAAAGACGATCGTAAAGGGGTTGATCATCAGGCCTGCCAGTGCCGAATGAAGTAAGGACAACATATGCAGGTAATTCCTGATTTTCGCTACCCAATCCATAACTAACCCAGGAACCAATGCTAGGTTTACCAGCTAATTGAGAACCTGTTTGGCAAAAAGTAATAGCAGGGTCATGGTTGATTGCTTCGGTATGCATAGATCGGATTAAAGTTATATCATCTGCAACAGAAGATATTGCAGGAATCAAATCACTTAACTCCATGCCGGACTTTCCATGTTTTGCAAATTTAAAAATGGAGGGGGCAATGGGAAATTTAGACTGGCCCGAAGTCATTGTGGTAAGGCGTTGGCCTTTTCTTATAGAATCAGGAAGATCCTCTCCTTTTCTAGCAATCATCGCAGGCTTATTGTCAAACAAATCCATCTGGGAAGGGGCACCCGATTGAAAAAGATAAATAACTCTTTTTGCTTTGGGTTTGATGTTGGTTGTATTCCCAAATAACCCTTGCGAATTCAAGGAATCCATTGCTGCAGCAGTCATTACCGAAGAAGCACCTTTAAAAAAAGCCCTTCGGTTTAATTGGTCTTGGAATTGCAAAAGACTTGAAATTTTCATTGGTATCATGCCTATAACTAAGGTTTTAAAACTATTCTCGATTTACTACTTCATCTAAATTGAGAAGAATATTTGCAGAAAGAGTAAAAGCTGCCAATTCATTAATATCAATTGTGTTTGCACTAGAGGATTCACCAAGCGAGGTAAATCGTTTAGCATTTTCCGGTTTCGATTTAAAATCTAGATAATCTTTATGGAAGCCCTTTATCAATATTGATAACTCCGATGAATCTGGATGTCTGCCGGTAACGATTCTAAAACCAGTGGTTAATTTATCTTCGGGAGTATTCCCACCTTCACGAATCATTTTTTCAGCAAGTTTTCGTGCTGCTTCAACATAAGTAATCTCATTTAATAAAGCTAATGCTTGAAGTGGGGTATTAGTTCTAGATCTTTTAACGCTACAAGCTTCACGGTTAGGCGCATCAAAAAGAAGCATGGTGGGAGGAGCTGCTGTCCTTTTCCAGATGGTATACATTGTCCTTCGGTAAAGGGCTTCCCCTTTGTCATGCTTATAATTCCTGAGATCCCCATATCGACTTGTTTCATCCCAAACCCCCTCAGGCATATAAGGACGAACAGAGGGGCCACCTGTTTTATTTACCATTAATCCACTTGCAAACAGCGCTTGGTCTCTAAGAGTTTCACCAGACAAACGAAGCCTAGAACCTCGGGCTAGCAGTCGGTTTTCAGGGTCTACATTTAGCAAGTTAGAATTAAGATTAGAAGACTGTTGATAAACAGAACTCATTACCACTATTTTTTGCATCGCTTTCATGTCCCAATTCAAAGATACAAACTTACTTGCAAGCCAATCCAATAACTCCGGGTGAGATGGGAATTCGGACTGAGCACCAAAGTTTTCGCTAGTGCGAACTAAGCCATACCCAAAAAACTTTTCCCACATGCGGTTAACCCATACTCTTGATGTGAGGGGATTCGAAGGGTCGACCATCCAGTAAGCTAGCCCCAACCTATTCATAGGCTTGTCTTTGGGAAGCGGGGGAAGAACTGAGGGTAAACCGGCAACCACTTTTGATCCTTTTTTGTCATATTCGCCACGAATAAGCATGAAAGTATCTCTGACTGGTCCTTCTTTCATTACCATAACACCGGGTATATTTTTCTTACTATCAGCAAGATTATTTTTAAGAAGAAGAAGTTTGTCGCTGGCTAACTTATGTTCTTTGAAAGATGTAGCCTTGTAATATTTCCTTAATTCTTCTTTTTGTAGAAGTGATCTTTTCTGGATATCAATTTCAAGTATTTTCGTAATACTTACCGGAATCTGAAAACCATTGAGGGTAATTAATTCTCCAGGGACTGATGAAATAGCGACCTTGAAACGACCAATATTATGATGGGATAAAGCTTGGTGAGACAAACTAATTTTTATTGTGGCATTTTCCGGAATATCAACCAACTGAGGCGATACAAACATGGCTTTAGTATTATCCCGTCGAGTCGGCCCATCAACAGCCCAGCCTTTGGAAGAATCATTGCTTACGACATTAGCAATATCCCAACCTTTTTGCGAATAATCAGCGATCGCTTTATTGAAAGATATTTTAAGAGGTACTTTTAATGAAGGAGAAGATAACTCCGCTTCAATTTTTGAGAGCACAAAGTTCCCATTAGAAAACCGTCCCAAACTTTGATTGGGCAAGGAGGGATCTGGAAAGCATTCCAATAAAATTGCTGAAAAAGCACCTTTCGATACATTAGCTGTAATGGTGTAAATATCATTGGCAGGATTTTTACCACCAGCAAGATAGGAGCCATCCGGAAGTTTGCTAAATTTTGCACCTCCTTCAGATTTTACATTCGTTGGATTTAAAGGAATCCAAATATTATCTGTGGATTTAACTTTCGCTTTAAAAACCGGTTCCCACTCCTTAATCATATGATCAACTTTTTCATCAAGTTTTAAAATCAACGCCTCTTGTTCTTTAATTGCAAGTTCGATTTTCAAAGACTCTGCATTTTGTAAAGGAGATTCAATTTTTTCAACGGGATCAGTATTACCACCCGTTTGATTTCCAGCCAAGGTTCCACTTTCAGGAAGATTATTGAAGAATGCAAAGAATTGATAAAACTCTTTTTGTGATATTGGGTCATATTTATGATCATGACACCTAGCGCAAGCCAAGGTTAAACCCAACCATGTTTGGCTGGTGGTGTCAACACGGTCAATAACATTTTCAATCCGCCATTCTTCTGCAATAAGTCCACCTTCTCCATTAAGTCGGTGGTTCCGATTAAATCCTGTCGCAATAATTTGAGATTTGGTGGCATTAGGAAGCATGTCACCAGCAATTTGTTCAATGGTAAATTGATTAAAAGGCATGTTTGCGTTGTAGGCATTAATAACCCAATCTCGCCAAGGCCACATACTTCGACTTGAATCGGTTTGAAAACCATTACTATCAGCAAACCTTGCGTAATCAAGCCATTGCATAGCCATTCGCTCGCCATACTGATTCGAAGCAAGCAAGCGATCAACAACTTTTTCATATGCTTGGGGAGTATCATCACGAATAAAATCATCAACTTCCTTTAAGCTTGGAGGCAAACCAATTAAATCTAAAGTCAGCCTTCGGATTAAAACCTCTTTGGAGGCTTGAGGCGATGGATTTATATTGTTTGATTCTAGGCGGCTAAGAACAAAAGCATCGATAGGAGTCTTAATCCACTTGCTATTAATAATACCAGGAACACTACTTGATTTTGGAACTACAAAAGCCCAATGCTCTCCATAATTTGCACCTTCATTAATCCATTGTTTAATAAGCTTAATTTGATCAGCGTTAAGTTTTTTTCCTGACTTTAGCGGGGGCATTAACCCATCGCCTTCTACTTCAATCCGATGAACTAACTCACTATTCTTCGCATCCCGCAGTAAAATGTTTTTAGTCCCTGATTTACCAACAGCGAAAACCCCCTCTTTAGTATCTAAACGATAATTGGCTTTTCGGTGGGATTGGTCCGGCCCATGACACTGAAAACAATTCTCAGATAGAATAGGACGAATTTGTCTATTAAAATCAATCTCTATTGCATTAACAAACTGCCCACAAATACCAGCAACCAAAAAAGAGACAAGAATATTTATACAAAATGAAGTGATATGCATGATCGTAAATCCGCCTATTAAGTTCTAAGAAGCAATGGCATTAATAACAAAAACAAGATCAACTCTTGTAAGTTAAAAATCAAGCCTGAAATGATTGTAACTGAAAGTTTCAAGATCAAAACCAAATAAATACAAACAGGAAGGTTTTTGGGACTCTCTACCCAAACCACAAACAACTACGAACCAATTCTACCTCAGTCAGGTTATTAAAAAGCCTTATTGAAAAATATCTTAGCTAAAGCATCAACAATGATTTATTTTTTCCGGCTTAACAAAAATAAGAGATGTTTAACTAACACTGGAATAAAGAAACAGTAGTCAACATTTATGCAAAGCTTTGCTATAGTCGAATCTAAACTGGTAAAGGTGGTCGTCCACGCTGTGGCAAAACGGCAGGTGGAAATAAACCTCTAGCGTAGTCAGCCAAATGGCACATCGTGTCGCCATAAAAATGAAACTTTATCTTTTTTCTGATCGCAGGAGTTAACCCTTGCCCACCAATCACAAGTACAGAACCCACATTACAAACTTTATCAAACAGTAAAAGGTTGTCTTTAACAAATTCATCAACATTAGAAATATTGGTAGTAGACATCCAAACAAGCCTAGGTTTGAAATGATTGATACCGTCAATAAAAGACTCAATCGGGGTATTGGCGCCAATATTCACTGTATTCCAACCAAGATCAAACAATAAAATATCTACCAACATATTGCTAAGTTGATAATGGTCATTAGTGATACACCCCCCAATCGCAATAGGACCGTTAGTATTATCTCTTGAGTTAATAAAGTTACGCAATTTAAAAAGAGTAGAAATGCAAATCTGAGTTGCGCAATGTTCATAAAAAATCGGAAGGTTTCCGTTCATCCACTCTTCACCAATCCTAGCCATACTAGGTTGAATAATTTCATCTGTAATTCTCTCGATAGACATTTTGTTTTTATAAGCAGTTAAAATAATATTACTGCAAGATAGTAAACTTTGATTACGAAGAGCCTGATAAAAATTATCAGCAGAAATCTGAAGAAAATTGCTGTTATTTGGTTGGGTTTCAATTAAGGGCAGCTTAGAAAAATCACCAACGGGCAACACGCCCTGCCGTGACAGTCTAATCAAATCAGCTACTAAAATCTTCCGATGCCCGCCAGGGGTAATGTCAGCTGGTAAGATTTTGTCATCTACCCACCTTTTAACTGATGAAACACTTACGCCAAGAATCTTCCCGGCTAACTGGCTTGAAATGTATTGGGGTACATTCATTATTTAACTCGATGAAAACTACATTAAAACAAGCATCAAATAACTTATTTACATTCTACAGTATAAAATAACAACCCAAAGCCAAATCGTGCAAATCGTTTTAATTATGTTGACACTGCTAAATTGCTCCGGTAAGTTAAATAGAACGAATTGAACCTTTAGCTACGGAGTGTCTTAATGGCTATCAAATTAATCAAAGACCATTCTTCTCAGCCTTCAGAATCAGGTATTAAGTTTATTTACAATAAATCTTTTAATACGAGCAAAGCATTAAAGCTTTATCATCCATCGAATTTCCCTTCTCTAGATTTTTCTGATTCGTATATGCCTGAAGATTACACAAAGGATATTTCAAGAAGAATGCACTATGCTGGCTTTCGGTTTTTTAATGAACTTAATGTTTCTCGCAAAAATTACTGGAAAAAGGCTTATTTCGATCTAAGGAATTTTGTTGTTGAAGGCAACCGAAAATTGGTTTTTAAAGCCGTAAATAAATGGACTCCCATGCGTTTCATGGCGGATGATAATTCAAGCAACTGCACAATTGTTTTGATACAGGCAGTCGCTGCTTTCAATCCTTGGAAAGGGATAAGATTCAGCACCTATGCTTTCACATGCCTTATGCGTGCTTTATCTAGACTCAATTACAAGAATACCGCTGAGAAAATGGTTCAGTGTGAATCTCTAGATCATTTGTTTGGCAATAATTTTGATGTCCCTGGTAGTTCTACGGCTCCAGTTTCTCATACTAACTCACTTGCGGTGCTTGACACCTATTTTTCCAAAGATTGTGATATATTGGATGAGAGAGAAAAATTGATTCTTTCTGAACGATTCGGATTAGGTGATAAACCACTTACAAGCTTAGAAGAAGTAGGTAAACTCCTTAAACTTTCAAAAGAACGTGTAAGACAGATTCAATTTATTGCCCTAGAGAAACTTCGTAAAGTTTTAATTCCCAATAATGTCCTTTAGTACTATGTTCTTATGCAGGAAATATTATGTCTTTCAGTAATTCTTCATTTATTGTGATTGGTGCTTATGGTGGTGTTGGCTCTGTCGTCTCTAAAACTTTAAAAGAAAATGGTGCCAATCTACTTTTAGCTGGCAAAGATCCATCTAAACTTGAAGTTTTATCTAACGAATTAAATTCTCCATTTTTTAGTCTGGATGCCTCAGATTTTTCTCAAGTTGATTGTCTCATTGAGTTTGCGATCAAGACATTTGGAGTTATTGACGGGATTGTTAATACCTGCGGGTCCCTTTTATTAAAACCAGCCCACATTACTTCTGAAGCAGAATACTCTTCTGTCATTCAATCTAGTTTAACATCATCTTTTGCAACTATACGAAGTGGGTGTAAAGCGATGATGGGCCGGGGCGGTTCGGTTGTTTTAATTTCCTCCGCAGCCGCTAAGATTGGACTGGCTAATCACGAAGCTATTGCTTGCGCTAAAGCTGGTATTATTGGGTTAACAAAATCTGCTGCAGCAACGTATGCATCCAAAAATATTAGGGTAAATTGCGTCGCACCAGGATTAATTAACACCCCTTTAACCAAATCAATTACTAATAATGAAAATGCCTTGAAAGCATCTGTTTCTATGCATCCACTTGGCAAAATTGGATCACCTTCCGACATTGCTTCTGCAGTTGTTTGGCTTCTCGACCCTGCCAATTCTTGGATTACTGGCCAAACTATTGTTGTCGATGGTGGGCTTTCATCGCTAAAAACTCGCGGGTAGTCTAAACATTCAATTATTGCACACTTTTAAGCACCTTGATCATTTCAACAAAAGGTTCTTTCTCATTTATTTTTGGTTTCCAAACACCAATGATTTAGGTTAATTTATGTATGAAGAAACTTTTCATACAGGAGAATACCATGCCATTATTTTCAAAAATCAATTTATCTAAGGCGACAGTTTTTACTCTTTGCTTAGGCTTGCTTTTAGTTGCTAAGACTGGATTTTCGCAGGCGCCCAATGAAAAGGCTGAGTGGAAATCGCTTTTTGATGGAAAAACTCTTAAAGGATGGAAGCAATCGGACTTTTTTAAACCTGGGAAAAGTTCTGTAAAGGATGGGGCTATCATTTTGGAAAAAGGTACAAAAATGACTGGGCTGACCTATGATGGCAAAGATTTCCCAAAAATGAATTACGAAGTCAGTTTGGAAAGTAAGCGCATTGATGGAAGAGATTTTTTCTGTACCACCACCTTTCCAGTTGGTGATTCTTTTTGCTCTTTTGTGGTTGGTGGATGGGGCGGATCTGTTACCGGGCTTTCAAGTATTGACGGTATTGATGCATCTGAGAATCAAACCGGCCAAGGTATCGAATATAAAAACGATCAGTGGTATAAAATCCGCATCCGTGTTACCGACAAAAGAGTTGAAACATGGATAGATAAGGAACAGACCGTCGACCTTGATACCTCGGATGTAAAGCTTGGTATCCGTATTGAATGTAATGTATCCACCCCGTTTGGTATTGCATCCTACGATACCGTTGGCGCAGTCAAAGATATTAAAGTGCGGAATCTTTCCGCTGCTGAAATTAAGGAAGTTGCTAAGAAATCGATTAAAAAATAAAGCTTAAGAAAGGCTAAAATGCAAAAACAAGCAGCAATTGTAACTGGTGGTGGTACTGGGATCGGTAAGTCTACATCTTTACTTTTGGCATCCAAAGGTTTTAAAGTTGTTGTGAATTATTCCCGGTCAGCCATGGAAGCAGAAGAAACTTGCGCGGAAATTATTAACCTTGGGGGTGAAGCCATTCCCTACAAAGCAAACATATCGGATGATAAGGCAGTAAAGGAAATGGCACAAAAATGCTCAGCTATGTTTGGCGGGATCGATGTTCTCGTTAACAATGCTGGGACAACTCATTTTATTGATCATAACGATCTGGATGCCTTAACAGATCAGGTTTGGGATGACATTTTCTCGGTTAATATGAAAGGTACCTTTTACGCTTGTAGGGCAGTTATGCCGGAGTTGAAAAAGTCCCGTGGAAATATTGTAAATGTTACTTCAGTTGCAGGCTTGGCAGGAAATGGCAGCTCAATTCCCTATGCGATGAGCAAAGCTGCGCTTAACTGCATGACAAAATCGCTTGCCAAAGCCTTCGCGCCTGAAGTTCGTGTAAATGCTGTTGCGCCTGGCCCAGTATTAACTCGTTGGCTTGCACCGCACCCTAAAATGATTGAACAATCATTATCACTTACTCCCATGAAGCGTGCTGCAACAGGAGACGATATTGCTGCTGCGATTGTTTTTCTTGCAACCGGCACCAATCTAATGACTGGTCAAATAATTGTAGTTGATGGTGGCAGAACCATGTAGGGTTATTTAAGGAACACTTTGCCTAAATCCATTTTAATTATGCTTGACATTAGATCATTTTGAACCTAAATTTTGAACGATATGGTCGTTTACTTCGATAGGAGCTTATTTTGCAACACTTTTTCCCAGTCACAACTTTGGGGGTTTTATTTTTTTTTGTTTCATTTGGTTTTGCGGGTGAACCGTATCTTTGGAACCAATGGCGCGGACCGAACCGAGATGGCTTTCATACAGGTAATTCTTTCCCGAACAATTTAGCCAAGGATTATTTACAACTTTCTTGGAAAGCAAATCTTGGGCCCAGCTATTCAGGTCCTATTGTTTCAGACCAATTCGTTTTCACAACAGAAACAAAAAATAAAGAATCTGAAGTTGTTCATGCCTACGACCGGAAAACAGGAAAAGAAATTTGGGCCACCGAATGGAAAGGCGCAATGTCTGTCCCCTTTTTTGCAGGCTCGAATGGCAGTTGGATTAGAGCTACCCCTGCATTTGATGGCGAATGCTTGTATGTTGCAGGAATTAAAGATGTTCTTGTTTGCCTCAACGCAATGGATGGCAAAGAAAAATGGCGCATAGATTTTGTTGAGCAATTTAAAACACCTGTGCCCAGCTTCGGCTTTGTGTCTTCCCCTTTAGTTGATGGCGATGCGATTTATGTACAGGCAGGCGCTTCTGTTTTCAAACTTAACAAAAAAAATGGCGCTGTTATTTGGAGATCATTCAAGGATTCAGGTGGTATGAATGGCAGTGCCTTTGCTTCACCTTTAATGACTACGCTTGGGGGCCAAAAACAACTTCTTATCCAATCAAGGGAAAAACTTGCAGGATTAAACCCTGAAAATGGCGATATCCTTTGGTCGAAGGTTGTTCCTTCTTTTCGGGGCATGAATATTTTCACTCCTGTTGTTGTTGGGGATTCTATCTTTGTAAGCACTTATCAAAACAAATCTTGGCTTTATAAAATTAGCAAAAATGATTCAGGATTTGCTATCAATGAAGTTTGGGAGAACAAACTGCAAGGTTACATGTCAACACCTGTAGTCATCAACGGTTTCGCCTACATGCACCTTCAAAACCAAAGATTTACTTGCGTCGATTTATCCAATGGCGAAACCAAATGGACATCGCCTAAGTCTTTTGGAAAGTATTGGAGTTTGATTGCATACAAAAATCGAATTTTAGCACTTGATCAAAAGGGGATTCTCTACCTTATCGAGGCAGATCCGAAAGAATTTAAGGTATTAGACACTAGGGAAATAACTGAAAATGAATCTTGGGCTCACTTAGCAATCAGTGGAGATCAAATTTTCATTCGCGATCTCAAAACCCTTTCTGTTTTTCAGTGGAAGAATTAATATACATTCATGGCTACTACCGTACCTCCAATCCGAATTACACTATGCAATAATCGCCCTTTAAACCATGAGGGGGATTATGTTCTTTACTGGATGATTGCTAATCGAAGAATGGATTCTAACTATAGCCTTCAAAGAGCAATCGATTGGTGCATCGAATTAAAAAAGCCATTAGTCATTCTCGAAGCACTTCGGATTAACTATCCATGGGCAAGCCAAAGACTTCATAAATTCGTAATTGATGGCATGAAAGATAATGCAAATGCGGTCGAACTCGAAGGAAATAAAGGGGTATTATACTATCCTTATTTAGAGCCTAAGCATGGCGATCAAGCTGGATTGCTTGAATCTTTATCCCAAAAAGCCTGTGCAGTAGTTACTGATGATTTTCCTTGTTTTTTCATTCCTGCAATGATTCGTTTGGCTTCAAGCCAAATCCCGGTTCTTTTTGAAAAGGTTGATTCTAATGGGATACTTCCGCTTCATTCTACCGATCGCGTTTTTACCACAGCATTTTCATTCAGAGCATATTTGCATAAAAACTTGGTAGAGTATCTCGGAGAATTTCCAAAGCAAAATCCGCTTACAGGGATTGATCTTCCCAAAATTGGGGAATTACCCAAACAAATAACAAATAAATGGCCTTCAGCTTTACCGATACTTAGAGCAAAGGGAGACAAGTTTCTTGAAAGCCTGGATATCGATCATTCTGTAAAAGCATCATTTATTCAAGGGGGTGCAAAGGCTGCAAAAAAAGCTACAGAACTATTCTTAAAATCGAATCTTATTCAGTACAAAGATTTAGGAAATGAGCCAGACGAAAACGTGCGAAGTGGCCTTTCTCCTTACCTGCATTTTGGCCACATCTCTTCGCATCATGTATTCAAACAACTCGCTAAGCAAGAAGGCTGGAACCCTTCTCATTTATCTGCAAAAGGCGGCGGAAAAAGGGAAGGGTGGTGGAATATGAGTCCGGCTGCTGAATCCTTTCTCGATGAATTAATTACATGGCGTGAAATTGGCTACAATATGTCTTCAAAGCGTCTTGATTACGATCGTTACGAATCGCTGCCATCCTGGGCTAAAGACAGTTTAAAAAAACACACTAGCGATAAAAGACCTTATATTTATACCCTTGAAGAGCTCCAAGCATGTAAGACTCATGATGCTTTATGGAACGCTGCCCAAAATCAACTTAATATTGAGGGAAGAATTCATAATTACCTTCGAATGCTTTGGGGAAAAAAGATTTTAGAATGGTGTGAAACCCCCCAAAAAGCGCTCAAAATTATGATTGAGCTCAATAACAAATTTGCTCTTGATGGGCGGAATCCAAACTCTTACAGTGGCATTTTCTGGGTTTTAGGAAGATATGACCGGCCATGGGGACCTGATAGGCCAATTTTTGGATCGATCCGTTTTATGAGTTCAGTTAACACCCAAAAAAAACTTAATGTTAAAAAGTATCTCGCTAAATATGGCGTAGATTCAAATACTCAAGGCGAATTTAATTTTTCTTAAATTAAACCTGCAATAGCCTATGAAGAAAAAATGCTGGGTCGTTTACATGCTTCGGTGTTCAGACAATTCACTTTACACGGGTATAAGCAAAGATGTAAACAAACGATTGCTAGCACATAATTGTGGCAAAGCCTCCCGCTACACTCGTTGCAGAAGGCCTGTTCAGATTGTTTATTTACAACAAAACTTTGGTCATTCTGCAGCATTAAAACGCGAATTTCAGATAAAATCATTTACAAAAAAACAAAAAGAATCCCTAATCATTCAACCTTAATAGTTGTTTTCTTAGCTTTCATTTTGTTTGAAAAATCCTGAATAATTCTACTTCAATCTTTCGCAAACCTTGAGTTTTGAGTAGTTTAATGTGCTGGATTACTTTTTACCCTAAACCTTTCAAAAGGTATTTTTCATGCTTAGGTTTTTAATTTTACTTCTTACCACCATTTCTTTGGCAATTGTTCCAGCTTGGGGCAATGAAAAACAAGTCGATAACAAAAAGAAACCAATTAAGGCTCTTTTAGTAACTGGCGGTTGTTGCCATGATTATGAACGACAAAAATTGATTCTAACCCAAGGTATATCCGCTCGTGCTGATGTAGAATGGACCATCGTTCATCAAGGCGGCAGCACTACGAACACCAAAATTCCCCTTTATGAAAACCCTGATTGGGCAAAAGGGTTTGATGTTGTTGTTCATAATGAATGTTTTGCAGAAGTAAAAGATTTAGCTTGGGTTGAAACAATTCTTAAGCCACATCGTGAAGGATTACCAGCAGTCCTCATTCATTGCTCCATGCATTGCTACCGTACAGGGACAGATAAATGGTTTGAGTTTACTGGAGTTCAATCGCCTAACCATGGACCACACTATGGTTACACGGTTAAAAACCTCCAGAAAAACCATCCGATCATGAAGGGTTTTGGCGACACGTGGGAAGTAGGCAAAGGCGAGCTTTACCATACGGTTAAAGTTTGGCCTAGGGCAGTGCCCCTTGCTGAAGCACCCAAAAAAGCGGATGGCCAACCCCAAGTTTGCATATGGACTAATGAATATGGCAAAGGAAAGGTTTTTGCAACCACCATAGGGCATTATAACGAAACCATGGTTGATCCTACTTATCTTGACACCGTGACAAAAGGGTTACTTTGGAGCTTAGGTAGAACTGATGAAAATGATTTTCGAAAAACCAACGAAAAAACCAATAACGAAATCAAAGCGCTTGCAAACATCTCAATCAAAATCAAACCTGAACCCGCAAAAACTATTCAATCTTGCTGCAAAGAAGGTAACCTAGCTTATGGAAAAGAAACCAAAGCATCCTCTGAAGAAAAAGTTAAAAACAACTTATCCAAAAACGCAGTTGATGGCGACTTAGGTTCTCGATGGTGTGCATCATCAGGGGCAAAAAATGAATGGTGGCAGGTCGATCTAGGTAAATCTGAAAAGATTAGTAACATTCGTATTCATTGGGAAAAACCTAATGTTGCCTATCAATACAAAGTTGAAAGCTCGTTGGATCAAAAAGAATGGACCATGGTAGTTGATAATTCCGCCAACGACAAGAAACTAAGAATAGTCCCCCATTCCTTTACCGTAAAAGAAGCACGATACATCAAAATTACTTGCGTTGGCGCTAATGCAGCTAATTGGTCATGCATTTGGGAATTTGAAGCTTATGCAGATAAAATGCCCGAACTTCCTAAAGATGTTACCAATAATATCCAAAACAATAGCCCACCAAATAATACTGAAACAACTTTGGCAGATGTAAAAGCTCCTGACGATTTCGAAGTTTCGATTTTTGGAAAACCGCCTGAAGTTAATTATCCCGTATGCATTGCAACGGCCTCTCCAGGGGAATTATTTGTTGGGGTTGATGAACAAGGTTCTTTGGGAAAAGAAAAAGGTCGAGGAAAAATCCTTCGTTGCCTAGACACCGATAATGATGGCAAAGCTGACAAATTCAATACTTTTGCAACGGTGGATCATCCCCGAGGACTCTTTTATGACAACGGGTCCCTTTGGGTTTTGCACCCACCTTTTCTTAGTGTTTTTCATGACGATAATCTTGATGGCGTATCCGATAGGCACGAGGTTCTTATCACGGGAATTAGTACCGATCAGGTTGGAAAAAGAGGCGCTGATCATACGACAAACAATATTCACATGGGAATTGATGGCTGGATTTATATCGCAGTTGGAGACTTTGGTTTTTCAGAGGCAAAGGGTACAGATGGAACGACTCTTAGCAGGCGTGGGGGCGGGGTTGTACGAGTACGACCAGATGGCAAGGAAATGGAAATCTACGCTTGGGGCTTACGAAACATTTTAGATGTTTGCATTGATCCCTTTATGAATATTTTCACGCGAGATAACACAAACGATGGTGGGGGTTGGAATGTCCGTGTCAATCATATCATGCAATCTGCTGAGTATGGCTATCCTAGTCTTTACATGAATTTTGCAGATGAACTCATGCCACCGTTGGGTGATTATGGTGGCGGTTCGGGGTGTGGTGGCGTTTATGTTCACGACAATCGTTGGCCAAAACCCTATAGAAATTCAGCATTCACTTGTGATTGGGGGCGTTCCGAAGTTTACCGGCACACTTTAACTCCTAATGGTGCAAGTTTTAACCCTCACCAAGAAGTCTTTCTCAAAATCCCCAGGCCAACAGATGCAGATATAGATGCTAGCGGAGCGCTATATGTTAGCAGTTGGAAAAATGGCGGATTCAATTACAGTGGCCCCAATGTTGGTTTTATCACAAGAATTATCCCCAAAGGTTTTCACCCATCTGCTATTCAAGATTTGAAAAAATATTCTGTTGAAAACCTGGTTGATAGCCTAAATAATCCGAGTGCTGTTCAAAGATTAAAAATTCAGCGCGAGATATTAAGGCGGGGCAAAAACCAATCAACAACAACTAAATTAGAAAGCCTTTCATCTAACAAATCATTATCACCTGAAGTTAGAGTTGCTGCACTTTACACACTTAAACAACTTGATGGTGTAGACGCTAATAAGTTTCTTCTTTCTATTTGCTCAGATCCGCAAATGCAAGAACATGCATTAAGAGTGGTCACCGATAGAAACAAAGAACAGTTCTTGATGGTAGAAGGAAAACAAGTTCCGTTACCAATGGATAGTTTTTCAAATGCTTTAAAAAGTGAAAATCTTAAAGCAAAATCTCAGGCGATTATATCTCTGGGAAGGCTTCCCAATAATCCCCTTTCAAAAGAAGTACTCTCTTTAACTAAAAGAACCTCTGGACAAAACTCGCCCAAAGAAACGATCAACCATGCAAGTCCCGATTTGGAGAGAGTTATTCCCCACCTTGCTGTCAGAACTTTAGTTCAAACTGATTCAACACAAGTTTGCTTGGATTCAATAGGGAATGATTTTAGCCCCGGGGCATTTTGGGCTTTACGGTATATGCATAATGATAAAGCAGTATCAGGGTTGATTCAAAAATACAGTTCTATGCCCAACAATCTTGTTAAATCCGAGATTCTAAGCACTCTAACTAGGCTTTATTTCAAAGAAGCTATTTACAAAGGGGATTGGTGGGGAACTAGACCAGATAACAGCGGCCCCTATTACGATAGGCAACCTTGGGACCAGACTAACCGTATCAGCGAATTTCTTAAAACATCAATGCTTAGTCTAGATGATAAATCGAAATCAGAATTGGCTAAACAACTTTCATTACACAAAGTTCCATTAAATGAACCAAAGCTTTATTCTCCATCAATCACCAAAGAAGAAAATCAAAACCCAATTGTGATTCCGATCGCCAACCCCAAAGACCCTAATCTTATTGCCAATTTAAGTTTTGAAACCACAATGGAAAGAGCAATGGCTGTGAAAGGGGCCCCAGAAAAAGGGAAGCTTCTTTTTAATTCCAATACTTGCTCTGCTTGTCACACTGATGCCAACGGTTTGCAACCTAAAGGCCCACATCTAGTTGATATTGGTAAACGCTACAAAAAAAACGAATTAATAGAATCGATTCTTAAACCCGACGCAAAGATTGCGCAGGGATTTGAGACACTAGCATTCACTACGAAAAGTGGAAAAATTATCACAGGTTTTGTTGTCAGCGAAAGCGCACAAATTATTCTTTTAAGGCAAAACACAGGTGTATCTTTGGATCTTAAAAAAGATTCTATTGATGAACGAACCCCTTTAAAAAATTCAATGATGCCCGCTGGCCTTGTAAATAACCTTACTCCTGAACAGTTTTCAGATTTACTTGCTTACCTTGATTCCTTAAATGGTTCTCCTGTTAAGAAATAAAATGTCATTTAGTTATTCAGAATTAACATAGCGTACCATCGAAAATAGTTGTACTTTCCAGTATTCATACAACCTCACGGAGTTTCAAAATGAGAATTTGTTTTAAATTTATCAAGACTTTAATGTTTTTATCTTTGATTGGCTTTATAAGCTTTAGCAGCTTAACTATCGCTCAAGAATCAGCTAAATTAATAACGGGCGAAGGTGAAGGCTGGTCTGCCCTTTCCGAATCTGATTTCCAAAATGTTAACACCGACCCAGACACTTGGATATGGAAAGATGGGACCATTTTTTGCAAAGGTACTCCAGTTGGTGTGACTAGAAGTAAGAAAAAATACACCAACTTTGAAATGGTTGCCACTTGGCGCCATATGAAACATGCAGGCAACTCAGGAATTTTCCTTTGGGCTAGCGAAGATGGCTTGGAAGGTCTGAAACCTGGGCAACTTCCTAAAGCAGGAATTGAAGTCCAAATCCTTGATCATGGTTATGCTGAAAATTACGAAAAAGCGAACAAGAAAAAATCCGACTGGTTTACTACCCATGGAGATGTTTTTCCCGTGGGAAAATCAAAAATGATACCTTTTGAGCCAAAATCTCCCAAAGGTAGCCGTAGTTTCCCTTCAAAAAACCTTTCTAAGGGAGTTGGAGAATGGAACCATTACTACATCAAGGCAGTCAATGGCGAAGTTCGCCTTTGGGTTAATGGCGAACAAGTTTCAGGCGGAAAAGATTGTGACCCTAAAACTGGTTATTTGTGTTTGGAATCTGAAGGCGCTCCTATTGAATTCAAAGGGTTAAAAATTAAGGAACTTCCATAATTCTTGATTATCCCGAAAACAATTGCATTAATAAGGAAGAATCATGATTAAGAAATTTTCCAGAAGAAAATTCGTTAAAGCTTCTTTGGCTGGTGCTTCTGGTTTTATTCTAACCGCCCCGAATTATATCCGGGCTAAAGACACTTATAACAAGTTAAACATTGCAATTGTTGGGGCTGGGGGTAGAGGCGCAGGAAACCTTGCAGGTGTATCTTCAGAAAACATTGTTGCACTTTGTGATGTAAATTCTGAAGCAATTGCCAAAGCTTCAGTAACACATAATAAAGCAAAAAAGTTTTCTGACTTTCGAAAGATGTTTGAAAACGCTAAAGATTTTGATGCTGTTGTGGTAAGTACGTGTGAACACACACACGCATTTGTAACGCTTGCTGCCTTAAAATCGGGCAAGCATGTTTATTGCGAAAAACCTCTTACCCACAATATTTGGGAAGCTCGTATCATCCGAGAAGTTGCAGCAAAGACCAATGTTGCAACTCAAATGGGAATTCAAATTCACGCAGGGGAAAATTACCGCAGAGTGGTTGAACTCATCCAAACTAATGCCATTGGCCCTGTAAGAGAAGTTCATGTTTGGGTTGGAAGGGCCTGGGGTTTACAATCGCAGGAAGACTCCAAAAAGAATGGTGATATTGTCCATGTAACTGATAGGCCTAAAGAAACCAGTGCTATTCCAACTGGGCTAGATTGGGATTTATGGGTTGGGCCTGCTCCGTTTAGGCCATTCAACACAGTTTATTTTCCCGGACCAAAATGGTATCGATGGTGGGATTTCGGAAATGGCACAATGTCTGACTTGGGAAGCCACTGGAACGATCTTCCATTTTGGGCGCTAAAACTTAAAGCTCCTACAAGCATTGAAGCTTCAGGCCCAAAACCCCATCTTGAAATTGCTCCTGCATCGATGCAAGCTACCTACGAATTTCCTGCTCGTGGAGAAATGCCGGCTGTTAAAATGGTTTGGTATCAAGGTGCAAATAAGCCTCCTCATTTAATTGAAGGAAAAATCCCTGCGTGGAATAGCGGAGTCTTATTTGTTGGCGATAAAGGTATGCTGCTTTCTGATTACAGCAAGCATGCACTCTTGCCCGAAAAAGAATTTGTTGATTTCAAAAAGCCCGAGCCATTTATCCCAAAATCTATTGGTCATTACGCAGAATGGTTGCAAGCTTGCAAAACTGGTTCTCCAACAACCTGTAATTTTGAATATTCCGGTTGGCTCACGGAATCTAATCATCTTGGTAATGTCGCTTTTAGAGTTGGAAAAAAACTTATTTGGGATGCAGATAAAATAAAAGCAACTAATTGCCCGGAAGCTGATCCTATGATCAAAAGAGAATACCGAAAAGGCTGGGATCTAGTTTAAATTCAAAATACTAATTTTAATGCGGAAGGATATGATGATTTCTGATAATAAAACAGCTCCCCACAACGATAATTCAACTCTTGGCTTTGTATTCTTCTTCTTTTATGTGGCGCTCTACTCATTCTTTGTTTTTTTAAATGCCTTTTTCCCAGAAAAGATGACCACCTTCACTATTTCAGGAATCAACTTACCTGTTATTTATGGTTTTATTTTAATAACTAGCGCTGTTTTACTTGCCTTAATTTACAGTTATGTTTTACGAAACAAGGGCAACCATTCTGGAGATAGTAACTAGTGATACATGAAGCTTCTTGGATTGCTGTCCTTATTTTTGCAATATTCGTTGCTCTCACTCTGGCAATTAGCTTTTCTTTTGCAGGAAAAACAAAATCCTCACAAGGATATTTTGCGGCCCATGGCGAAGTTCATTGGATTGTGAATGGCATAGCTTTCGCAGGCGATTATCTTAGTGCTGCATCATTTCTTGGGATCTGCGGCATGATTGCTTTTTTTGGCTATGATGGTTTTTTATATTCCATTGGATATCTCGCAGGTTGGATTGTTGCCTTATTCGTAATTGCAGAACCTATTAAAAGACTTGGAAAATACACCTTTGCTGACGCACTAGATGCAAAATTTAATTCCCCAGGTATCAAATTTGTTGCTGCAATCAGTACGCTTTGCGTTAGCATTTTTTACCTGATTCCGCAAATGGTTGGTGCTGGTGTACTCATCCAACCTTTATTAGGATTCCCCCATTATGCTGGTGTTCTTATTGTTGGCACAGTGGTTACTTTAATTGTCACAACGGCGGGCATGGTAAGTACAACTTACGTTCAATTTTTAAAAGGTTCATTGCTTGTTATTTTTAGTTTTATTTTAGTCGTCATGATTTTAAACCGTGGCCTAAAAGTTGATATGCAACATGATCACCACAAACATCACGAGCTTAAAATACTTGGGCCCTTTAAAGAAGGAAACGTTTCCGATCCTATAGCAATTGGGTTTGCTAATTCAGAAGTGATAAAAAGTGAAGGTATTTGGATAGGAAAACCTTTCGTTAGAGTTCTTGATACACAATCAAAACAAACTTCCTATTGGAAAATTGAGAAATCAAAATCTGATGCAGGAGAATTTTATCTCTATGAAACTCAAACGATCTTATCAAACCCGAAAGTTGGGGGAAAACCCTTAGTAAACCGTCTACCAAAAGGGACGGGCACAGAAGAAGGCGATCTTTGGGCTGTTGGAAGCATCACAAAACTACCTGGAAATGTTAAAGAAACAGGCCCCCTTGGGCCCTTGGATTTCATTCGCACAATTCAGGAAAGCGAAATTATCCTTTGGGGTAATGACAAAATCAAACTTGATGATGATTCAACACTTACTATTTATTTCCCCAAACCAACCCTTGGGAAGGATGTTCTTAGCCCTGGGAATCACCCATCGCTTAAAGGCATTCGTAGCGAAAAAATCACTGATAAGTTAAACTTTATTTCGCTTATGCTCGCCCTTTTTTGCGGGACGGCCTCTTTACCACATATTTTAATCAGATATTACACTGTCAAAAGCCAATCTTGCGCTCGTAATAGCACTGTGGTCGGAATTTCTACCATTGGGCTTTTCTACATTTTAACTTTATTCCTTGGCCTTGGTGCAATGACCAGCGGATCACTTGATGTAAGCGACAGCAACATGGCTGCCCCTCTTCTTGCTCGAAGTTTTGGCGAAGTTATGTTCGCAATGATTTCTGCAATTGCTTTTACAACTGTACTTGGAACGGTCAGTGGTTTGATAGTTGCGGCGAGTGGCGCAGTTGTTCACGATTTGCTTCTAGGTTTTCTTAAAATCCCTATGAAAGATGAGACCAAAGTAAAAGCAGGCAAAATATCCTGCGTTTTTGTTGGAATCATCGCTATTGTTCTAGGAATTTTATTCCAAAAAATGAATGTGAATTATCTTGTTGGTTGGGCTTTTAGCGTAGCAGCTAGTGCGAATCTTCCTTCGCTTGTTATGCTTTTGTTCTGGAAAAAAACAACCAAAGAAGGCGTTATCTGTGCCATTATTGTCGGAATGTTTTCATCCTTGGGTTGGATTCTTTCTTGTGCCGATACCTTTAAAGATGTTTATGGATTATCGCCTGAAAGCGCTTTGGTTCCATTCAGCCAGCCTGGAATCATTACCATACCTTTAGGCTTTATCACTTTGGTTGTTGTTTCATTACTAACTGGTTCAAAAAAGCCATTACCAAGCTTATGAAATTCACCAATTAAACTGAAACAATAAAGTCATAAATTACATGAGCCCCAACTGCAATTCCAAAACCTCGGAACATGTAAACTGCGCAGAAGTATAATCCTGCAAGGGCTCTAAAAACAAAAATGTCAAACTGAAAAGGTTCTCCAAAAACACCCAGATGATGTGATATTGCAAACCCGACCGAAGACACGAAAAATGCTAAAGGCAAAGATGGGAAAATGTTTCTCGGAAATAACAATAATAAAAGATGGATGCCCAAAAGCCTAAATATTGCTTCCTCATAAATTCCTGCGCCCAGATATGTTACCCAAGCAGATGAAACGCCACTAGAAGCGTCAACTCCTGAAGCAAGAAATCCTTTGCTCCAGATTCCCGCAACCAACCATAAGATCATTCCAAATATTCCGCTTTCCAGAATCATACCGGTAATAGTTTCAATATTTTCGTGAGGTCGACTCCACCATCTCAAAAAACTTTGAAATGCATAAAAACAAAGCAGGAAAACAGGAGGAAGCCAAATTAGGTTTACACCATAAACAGCTAAATTCTGTCTTAACCAACCATCTGCACCATTTCTAACCCCATCAACTTGGTGACTCGAGCAGTACCAAACAGCAGCCTCATATAATATTACAATAGGTAATAAAAATATAAAATTAGGCCATGGATGCCTGGTCGCTTCAACATAGGTGATGTAACGCCGGGGAAACATTTTCCGTAACCTTTGTTAGTTCGAGTTCCACTCAGGAAATTCAGTTCCAATAAGGTCATCTTTTTCTTGCTGCGAAATACCGCGAAGTACTGCGGGTGAATTTCTACCAGCAAGATCTAGAATTTTAGGCTTGGAAAGATAGCTACCATCAGGTTCACGCAATACTGCAACAATTTGATTGTTAGATTCTGTTTCTGTATTCTTGGATAGCGGATTTGCCAAAACAATCCCGAGGGAACCATCTGAAAGCTCAACCGCTGTACCAGATGGATAAAATGAAATGGCTAGTAAAAAACGAGCATACACCTTATCAAGCTTTCCATCTTCACTATCCATAAGAATTGAAGTTAGCGCACCTTTTGTGTTTAAAGGTTTATTGGATGAAGACGACATGCATCGAGCAATGTATCGTTCACAAACTGCAAGAAATCTAATGACTGGGGATAACTCTGCCCCTTTTAATCCTGAGGGGAAACCAGACCCATCTATATTCTCGTGGTGGGAAAGAGCCGCTTCTGCAAGCAATGGCATATTTGGAAATGATTGTCGGAGTAATTCTGCACCTATAAAACAATGCGATTCATAAGACCGCGACATTTTCCCATGAATTCGTTCTGGTTCAACCAATCCTGATGCCTGGATTTTAATCATACCTATATCAAGAAATAATGCTGCTGCAATTATTTCCATACTTGCCAAGCGTAATTGAGCGTCTTGGAATATTACCCTCGCAACAACTCTTGCAAAATTCAGTCCCTTGCAAGCTACATACCTTGCGGGGTAATCATTATCTTCACGGAGAAATCTGAGGGTTTCACCGTTTCGCACTTCCTCGAGAATATCTTCAACAATATTTTGAACATCTACAAAATCAGGCTTGCTTCCAGTTAGAATTAGATCAAATATTTCTACAAGCTTGGTAATTTTTTGAAGTTCTTTTTCTTTTGCAATGCAAGCTTGTTTAAGAATTCTTAATCGCTGGGAAATGACTTGAAAAATAGCTTCCACGCCAACACAAAGCTGCAATTGGCTAGATGGAGACTCAGGAAAATTTGGAATCATGCGAAGGGCAGTATCTGCCATCGCTGTTGTTTCACGATATAGCTTAATCAAGGCTCCAGATTCCTGTACCCCTTTTTTAGAAACTATTTCATCATCGGTACGGTAAAGAAGGAAAGCATTTGCTAAATTACGCAAATCTCCAATCAAATCTTTCCCATGAATTAACAACTCCCTGGCTTTTGAAGTAAGTTTAACGGGCAATCTTAGTGCTTGATCCCCTTTACTTTCATCAATAATTACTGAATCGAATTCATCCGATTCAACAAGTTTGGAGGCTAATCGATTTTTTCTATCAATAAATCCCAAGCTATCTTCCGTAATTAATTGGTGCGAAACAGGTTCACGAACAGCCTTTTCAAGCTTTTCTCTTAATGCTGTTATTTTTCCTAAAAGAACTTGTGGTTCACTAATATTCATCTTTTTACCTAAAAAACATCCTTGCTTTAACGAATAACCCAATTACACACGGCTTTACCAAAGCATAGGAATCTTACTTCTTTTATCGGTATTACGATCATGCGTTCTTTAACGAGAAAATAAGAAACAAACAGAGACTAGGCAATTAATTTGGTTAAACTATACAATGAGCTTTGATTAAATTGTTGCGAAAGTAGGGCGATAATGGTTATGGATCCTGATAAATCTAATCAAATATTAAATCGAAAATCCGGAGAAGGAATTCGTGTTTTGATTATTGATGATGAAAAACCTCATGCCGAGGTTGTTTCAGAAAGCTTAGAAAGAGTCGGCTTTGAGTGCACTGTAGTATGCAGTGGCAAAGACGGTGCAAAAAAAATTGAAACCGAGACCTTTGATGTCGTTCTAACTGATTTACGAATGGCGGATATTGATGGCCTTGCAATTGTTCGTAAAGCCAAAGAAGAGTTACCCGAAGTTGAAGTTATAGTAATCACAGGTCACGCGGATATAAAAACTGCAGTTGAAGCGATCAAACAAGGCGCATCCAACTACCTAACAAAACCGCTTGACATGGTTGAACTGCGAACCATTGTAGAAAAATCATCTGAAAGACTTAGGCTTGCCCGTACCAATCGTGAGCTTAAACGCCAGCTAGACGAAAAATTTGGTTTCGAAGGCGTTTTGGGCAACAGTTCTAAAATGCATGACGTTGTAGTGAAACTACAAAGCATAGCGCCTACTAATGCAACGGTATTAATCCAAGGTGAGACAGGAACAGGAAAAGAATTGGTTGCCAAGGCTATTCACAATAACAGCCCTCGCAAAAACAAACCTTTTGTCGCGATGAATTGTACTGCACTAAACGAAAACCTGCTTGATGATGAACTTTTTGGCCATGAACCAGGAGCTTTTACAGGCGCAGAAAGAATGCGGAAAGGGCGGTTTGAATATGCAAACGGCGGCACTCTTTTCCTTGACGAAGTAGGCGACATGCCAATGAGCCTCCAGGCAAAATTATTGCGTGTCCTAGAAAATAGTGAAGTGTTTAGAATTGGTAGCAATGAACCATTGAAGGTTAATGTGCGGGTGGTTTCTGCTACTCATCGTGATCTTGAAGCTGCCGTAACAGAAGGTACCTTCAGACAAGATTTGTTTTTCAGGCTCAATCGTTTAAAAATCAGATTGCCCCAACTTCGTGAACGAAGAGAAGACATCCCCCTCTTAGCTTCACATTTCCTTAAGGAATTTAACCAACTTCATACTAAAAATGCCATGACTATAGCAGAACCCGTTCGTAAAGCTATGACACTATATGATTGGCCCGGAAACGTCAGGGAAATGCGAAACTTTATCGAAAGTATGGTTGTTCTTGATGTTGATGGTATTCTTAATATTGATGATGTTCAAGAAGGCAATATTCTTAATCGTATTCAGCCTCTTTCGGGCCAATCGCCACAAGCTTCTCATTTAATAGGCAGGCCACTTTCAGAAGTGGAACGCTTTTTTATTGAACAAGCTCTCTCTCTGACTAATGGGAATCGGGAGGAGGCATCCAGAATGCTTGGGATTGGGGAACGAACGCTCTACAGGGTTATACAAGATTGGAAGTTGCAGGATAAGATTAAAAAGGCGCTTTCTGAAAATTCCAATGACATGGAAAAAGCGGCAAAGTCACTTGGAATGAAGTCTGATTCTCTACAACGCAAGCTAAAAAAACTTGCTCTAACTCCAGATTCAGAGGATGATTCACCTACTCGAGAAACTGACAATGAAGATGAAGTTTAAGATTCTAGATTAAATAACACGGAAGTTAAAATGTCAATTATCAAGCTCTTACCACCCGAAGTTATCAGCCAAATTGCTGCGGGTGAAATCATTGAGAGGCCTGCAAGTATTGTCAAAGAACTTGTAGAAAATTCCATCGATGCACAATCTAAAAGAATCGATATTGAAATCGAGCAGGGCGGACACGATTTAATCAGAGTCGTTGATGATGGCTGTGGAATTTATCCAGAGCAACTTCAGCTTGCACTAACAAGCCATGCAACGAGCAAACTAAAATCCTCCGAAGATTTATTCAGAATTTCAACACTCGGCTTTAGGGGAGAGGCTTTAGGATCAATTGCAAGCGTTTCCAAATTCCTTCTGCAATCGTGCCCTCCCGATCTTGATCAGGGAGCAGAAATCCTTTGTGAAGGTGGATTGCTTCATCCAACCAAGCCTTGGAATGGCTCCCCAGGCACTCGAATCGAAATCAAGCATCTATTTTACAATACCCCTGTAAGGAGAAAATTCCTTAAAGCTCCACCTGCAGAAACAGCTCAGATCACTGAAACAATCACTAAAATGATTCTTTCTTCATTCCGAAACAACCTTGATAAATGCGAAGTTCACTGGTCCTACAAAAACAATGGGAAACAAGTTTTACAAGCATCGCAAGGCGCTAGCCTCAAAGAAATGATCAGCATCTTTTTCGGAAAAGATATCACTAATGATTTGCTTTACATCGAATCAAATCATCGCGATTTTAAAATCAAAGGTTATATAGGATCACCAAACCTTGATAAAAGCAGTGCCAAATCACAATATCTATTTATCAATGGCAGGTGGTTTAGAGACAGAACCATATCGCATGCTATTCAGGAGGGTTTTCGGGGCCACATGATGACGGGAAGATTCCCAATCGCATTTCTTTATTTTGATTCTGACCTTGAAAAAGTTGATGTAAATATACATCCCACTAAAGCAGAAGTTCGATTCCGTGATCCTGGTGCCATTCATCATCTGGTATTTAATGCTGTAAGAAATGTTCTTCTAGACAAAAATAAAGGTGCAGTTTTTCAGCTTCAGGATGAACCGCCTTTTACCCGAAAAAACCCAATTGACATCGGGTTGCCTGAATTTACCATTACAATCCCGCAAAAAATCAATCCTCCTGAACCTTGGACTCTTGAATCTAGGCCTTCACCAGCCCCCTCGCTTCCATTCAATTATAAAAACAAACCAAGTGAACAATTAGAACCTGAAAATCTTTCTTCCTTTGAATCATCAACACAAGCGCCTAATTATACTTATTCAGAAAACCCGCAGGCCCCAACAATCGTTCCTGTCTTGTTTAATGATGAAAACTTCAAGGTTTTGCAAGTTTACAATTCTTATATTGTGATCGAAACAGATGAAGGGGTATTGATTATTGATCAACATGCCCTTCACGAGCGCATTTTGTATGAACAATTAAAAACCAAGCTCTCATCTGGGCCTGTTCCTGCCCAAAAACTTTTAATCCCTGAAACCATTGAACTAGCAGCTTTTCAATCTGAATTGGTACTGTCACGCCAAGAAGAATTACAGCAATTAGGATTTGAAATACGAGGATTCGGCGGAAACACAATTCTTGTTGAGAGTTACCCTGCATTGCTAGGGCGAAAATCGCCAAAAGCTCTTTTTAATAAAGTTATCGAACAACTTTTTGCTAAGGATGAAATCCCAAGTAAAGACGCTTTTTTTCATCATATTTTAAGCCTGACCGCGTGTCACTCAGCAGTCCGATCAGGAGACACCCTTAATGAAACAGAAATGCACCTTTTAGCTAAAATGCGCCACTTATCCAAGTCCCATTATCATTGCCCACATGGCCGACCAACATCCTTATTGATAAGCAAAAATGATCTTGAAAATCAATTTGGAAGAACCTAAACACTAAGCTGGAAACATGGGGTGCTTGGGTAAAAATCACATCGACACTCATTACTGCTGAAACTTGCCCCTAAATATTGGACTATACACTACCACTGATTTTTTTTAAACCATTGGTATGAAAGAAGATGAATTACCTTTCATTCCTGAACGTCACGATGTTGCTTGCAAAGCAACCATGGTTTTTTCGTGCCTCAACAAGCAAATTCAATCTTTCCCAATCCATAGTACATTTCTTGTAGGCACAGTTGCTGGTTGCGAACTCCGATTAGCAGGCCTAGATCTACCTGCGCTATTATTTCAGGTAAACTATGTTAAACCAATAGGCCTTTTAGTTCGATCCATTACACCTCTTTCTGGTTTAACTTTAAACGGAAATTCATTTCAAGAATCGATTCTAAAATCAAATGACAAATTAAATATTGGTAACTACGAATTTTCGTTTATGGTGGCTGATTCCTTAGCTGAAATCACCCCCTCTGAAACCGTCGCTCTTAAAATCAATGATCAATCCTCAACCCTAAATAAAATAAAAACTAAATCTAAAAGCAAAAAGCATTTATCACATTTAATAAAGAAACTAAAGAATAAGAATCAGCTATTAAAAATTGAATTGGACTCGTTATTAGAAAATAATCGAACAATTGCTGAACGCGAAATCGAATCCATTTCAAAACGAAACATGCTTGAATCTGAAAAATCATCCATAGCTGAACAGCTAAACGATCAAATTATTAAATGTAAAACCTACGCTGAAGAACTAGTTCTGCTTCGAAATGAGTTAGACACACTAAAAAATTCAAATCATAAATCAACGACCAGCGATTCAGATTTAAAAAATATAACCGTGCTTCATGATTTATTAGACCAAAAGACCCGGAATTTACATGAACGAGCTCTTGAAGTAGATCGCAGAAGCGAGGATTTAGAAAAAAACAGCAGGGAGCTAGAAGCTCAGGCCTTAGAAATCGATTCGTTATATTGCAAGCTCAAGGAAGACCGGAAAATATTTGAAGAAGAATATCTTTCAAAAAAACAAGAAAACGAAAATATAACCAAACAATCTACAGAGATTGAACAGCAAATGGCTGAGATATTTCAACTGAAACTTTACCTTGAAAATGTTAAAGCTCGAATAGACGAAAAAGAAACTAATCTAGAAAACAAACTTTTATCCATCCAATCTTTGGAAACCGATTTGCTACTCAATCAAGAAAAATCGGAAATATTCAAAAACGAATTGCTTGAAAAAGACGTTTTACTATCTTCTGGTCTCGAGCTTATTAATCAAGAAAAAGAAGAGCTACAAAACAACAAACATTATTTAGAATCTCGCATACTTGAAATTGAACAAAAAGAACTTGCACTAAGAAATTTAGAAAACACATTTGCAAGCCGTGAATACGAAATTGAGGCTACAAGAAAATCACTCGAAGATGCAAAAAAAGAAATAGAAGATTTCAAAAACATCCAAGATAACAAGATAAAACAATCCGATTCAGTTGAAAAAAACCTCGCTCAAATGCAAGAAATTCTGCGGAAAAGAATTGAAGATATCCAACTAAAAGAATCCGCCCTAAACGAAAAAGATACATTGCTTTCAAACCAAATCATTTCACTGCAAACCCGAAATGAAGAGATGGAAAATGAACATAGCAAGCTTGTGATGCAGTTAACATCCGCCAGAGATGACTTCGAAAAATCTAAACAAGAATTGCTCAAAAAAACCACTGATATCGATTCCGTAAAATTTAGGATGGAAACTGAAAATCATGGACATGAATTAATTAAAAAAGAAATATTCGAAGCACTCCAAAGGCTTGAAGAAGAAAAAACTACTCTTGAGGAAGTTCAACTTGCAAATCTGGAAATAGAAAAGGTTAAATTTGCTCAAGGAATTGACTTTAAAAATGAAATCAGCAGCATAAGTGAAAATATCCCAGAACTCATGGCGGGTGCAGAAAACTGCCTCTCCAGGCTTTTAGGGGCCAGAGATTTACTTCAGGAACACCTTAGGGAATTCCATGATTATGCTAAAATTGCTCGGGAGGAACTCGAATTATTGCTTAAAGAATCCCGCGATCAACAAAATCGTTCACAAGATTCTGAAAGCAAAATAATCAAAGCAAGAGAAGAGCACCGGCTTTCAATTGCATCTTTCAAACAACAGCTCATCGAATGGCAACACAATCTAATTGAAATCAAATTAGCGTTGCAAACAGGTGAGTCTGAGTTGGAAAGAAAACAAGCAAAATTCGAAACTCAAGCTCAAATTCTGCAACAACAAACAGATAACTTATCCAAAAAAGAAAACAATCTCCGCGAAAAAGAAGGCGAAGTTCTCGCTCAAACAAAAGAAGTTCATCGCCATCTTGATGATATGCGGGCATGGTATCGTAATAAAATTAAAGATTTATCTGGAACAATTTCCAATTCATTGGCTTCTGGATATTTTGACAATGCACTTAGCAGTCCAGATTTAAACCAAGACAATCGTCCCTATTCGGTACCTGATCCCACAGAACCTTTGGATAACAAACTGGGAAATCAGCTTATATCATTAGGGTTGGTAGAGTCTGATACACTGATTGCTCTTATGGCCGAGGCCAAAAAAACCAAAAAATCACTCAGGCAAGCATTGCTAAATGGGGGATATTTAACCTTTTATCAATTGGCACTTATCGAAGCAGGCAATATTAACGGACTGATGATCGACCGTTTTCGAGTCATTGACAAACTTCCTTCAACGAGCAAAGAATATATTTTTCAAGTATTTGATCCCATCAGAAAAACTGAATGTCTTCTCAGGCATCTTTCTGAATCTGAACTTTCTGATCCCTATCACCCAGACGAATTCAGACAACGATTTAGTGCAGCTATCAATCTTCATCATGAAAATGTGGCATCCATATATGAAGTATTGGAAATACAGGGAAGGCCTGCGGTTTTGGTTGAGCTTATCCAAGGAATTAACCAATCCGAATGGGCTTCAGTCCACCAAAAGCCAGATGTATGGTTAAATCTAGTTTTACAAACCATATCAGGATTGGCATCAATTCATGGAGCAGGTTTAGTTTATGGCCCAATCCATCAGTCTTCTCTAATTATTACAGGAAATGGTTGTATCAAATGGACCGGAGTAGGTTGTCCAACATGGCTCTTTTCGAATGAATCACACGAAGTAAATAATTTCAAAAATGATGTTGAAAATCTTGCAGGGGAAATTTTGAAATGGTTGTTCAACCATGAAGAAAAACAAAACTTAAAAATAACCTCGGACAATAGTTTTAATGATTACATCCTCTGGATTGAGGAAATAGCATCGGGAAAAATATCGGTAGATCTAAATGAATGGGTAACAAAAACGGCATTTGAGTTACAAAGCACAGAAGATTGGGAGTCGAATTACAAAAATTTCATCAAATTAAATCAATCAGAAAACTTTCAACAGTCATTAAAACTTTCTGCTTAAAATCTAAAACTTTATTATTTTCACCATCATCGAGCTATCACATTTTGCGAATTTATTTTTAGTATCTAATATGAAACTTGAGTAATTCAAAACCATATCCCAATCAATCAGATCATGATCAGCAAGTATGACACACAGATCTTGTTTTTTTAATAATTGCGGACTTAAATCTAACTCTCTTTGAACATCCCTCTGAGATTGATTACTCGCAACCAAGGGGTCATACCATTTTAAATTACAGCCAAGATTTAATAGTAAATCAAAAATTTCAATCGCAGGAGATTCACGCAAATCACTTATATTTTTCTTGTAACCCAACCCAATCAACAGCAAATTAGTCCCATTGATTGATTTTGATCTGTTTTCCAAAAATGCTTCGATTTTCTTAACAATCATTTGTGGTCTTTTTTTGTTTAAATCACAAGCAAGATTAATAAGCCCAGTATTTGCACCCAAACTTTTTAGCTTAGAAAGAAGATAATATGGGTCAACCGGAATGCAATGCCCCCCAACGCCTGGCCCTGGATAAAATGCCTGAAAACCAAAAGGTTTGGTGGCTGCTAGCTTAATTATTTCCCAAACATCTAGGTTTAACCCCTTACAAATCCCATCCCATTCATTTGCTAGTGCTATATTTACAGCACGATATACATTTTCCACCAACTTTGATGCTTCAGCAGCTTCAATCGAACTTGCCTGATGAACTTCATCAAACAATTGTTTAAATAAAACCATGGCGACTTTCGAAGACTCATTATCAAGAGCTCCGAAAACTCTCGGTAAAGTTTTAGTTGTAAAGGCGCTGTTACCTGGATCTTCTCTTTCCGGACTAAAAACAAGAAAAAAGTCAGCGCCTTGTTCTTGCGATTCGTTTTCCAAAATACTCAATCCAATGGTACGTGTAGTACCAGGAAATGATGTGCTAGAAATAACCACTAAAAAAGGTTTTTTAGCTATAGTTCTTATCGAAGTAATTGCATCACAAAAACTATCAAGAGCAGGGGCACCATTTAAAAGCGGAGTTGGAACACAGACCCAATAAACATCGCAGGGGTCTTCGCAAGAAATGTCGCTGGTTACAGTAAATCTACCGGTATCTAATAATTCCCTAATTCGAAATGCTGGAATAGTTTCCAGATAACTTTCACCACGAACCAACATTGCGACTTTATTTATATTTGTATCGTAACCAATAACCTTAAACCCTGTTTTGGCTATGCACTCTGCAAGCGGAAGCCCCGTATATCCAAGACCAACAACCATTATCCTCGATTGTTTTTCCTGAAGTTGATAAAGAAATTGGTTCAACTGCTTATCTGAGATCATGGCGAAGGCTGAAGAACTAATTTCTTATCTTCAGTTCCATTAAATTTTTCTTGAAGGTCTTTGTCACAGAATTGAACACGGCTAATTGAATCAGTCTTTCCTGTTGCTGCATTTATTTCAAGAACAACGCCGGACATTCTGACATCCCCTGATGCAACAGAAAATTGGTTGGGCAAAAAAGAAATTGTTGTTGCAGTAACTGGTTCAATGCACCGACCCAAAACACTGGCATAAGGCCCAGTCATTCCTAAATCGCAAATAAAAGCAGTTCCTTCACCAAGAATTTGTTCATCAGCAGTTTGCACATGGGTATGGGTGCCTAAAACTGCAGAAACTTTACCTTTTAAAAAGTGACCCATCAGATATTTATCGGAAGTTGCCTCAGCATGAATATCAACAATTATTAAATTAGTTATCATTTGAACTTCGGGGATGATTTTTTCTGCAGATGAAAAAGGGCAATCCACCGGCCGCATAAAAGTTCTGCCCATTAAAGAAACCACTGCAACGGTAAATCCATCAACAGTGTTGGTGAATGCGAAGGTCTTTCCCGGAGAAGAGGAAGGGTAATTCGCAGGCTTGCAGATGCAATTTTCAGATATGAGCGTATTTACAATTTCTTGTTTTTTGTAAATGTGATCTCCCAAAGTGAAGAGATCAACTCCCGCAGCTTTTAATTTTTTAAATATCGATGGCGTAAGCCCAGAACCCCCCGCAGCGTTTTCTGCATTCGCTATAACCAAATCTAGTCCCATACTTTTCTTGATGGCAAGCAGATAACTCTGCAAAATGTTTACCCCAGGAGACCCAACAATATCTCCCAGCATCAACACTCTCAGAATCTTTGGCAAATTATTTTGCAACATCCACCACTCTTAATTCACGAATAACTGTTACCTTGATTTCACCCGGGTAATTCATCTGGTCTTCAATGGCACGGGCGATGTCATGGCAAGTTTTAATCGCCTGCTCATCGGTAGTTCGAGCTGCACTAGCTATCACACGAAGTTCCCTGCCAGCTTGAATTGCAAATGCTTGTTCAACATCTGGAAAACCACAAGCAATAGCTTCAAGTTCTTCTAAACGCTTAACATATTTTTCGAGTGTTTCTCTGCGAGCGCCGGGCCTTGCTGCACTTATTGCATCCGCAGTTGCAACTAAAACAGTGTAGATATGATCAACTGTTATATCGTCGTGATGGCCTGCAATCGCATGTAAAACATCGGGGTTACTTTCCCCGTATTTACGGGCAAGCTCAGCACCAATTTTAGGATGGCCACCTTCCATTTCATGATCAGCAGCTTTGCCAATATCATGCAGCAAACCGCATTTTCGAGCGAGTCTACCGTCTAACCCTAATTCATCTGCAAGCATTCCTGCTAGAAACGCAACTTCAATACTATGGCGCAGTACATTTTGACTATAACTGGTGCGGAATTTTAACCGACCAAGCAATTGAACAAGTTTATCATTCAATGGCCCCATACCTACTTCATTAAGGGCTTCACGCCCTACTTCCATAATGTGCTTTTCCATTTCTTCTTGTGATTCTTTTACTACCTCTTCAATTTTAGTGGGATGAATTCTGCCGTCTTGAATAAGCTTTAATAAAGAAAGCCTAGCTATCTCGCGCCTTACACTATCAAAAGCACTAACAACCACCACGCCTGGAGTATCGTCAACAATCAGATCAACCCCGGTAACATTTTGAAAAGTTCGAATATTGCGGCCTTCACGCCCAATAATTCTGCCTTTGATATCATCATTGGGAATATCAACGGTGCTTACCGTACTTTCAACAGAATGCTGTGATGCATATCGTTGAACAGCCATTGCAAGAATTTTCCTCGCTGATTCCTTTGCTGAATCTTTGAGATGATCATCATGCTTTTTCAACTTATCAGCAACTTGTTTACTAAGAGTTCTTTCCAAGTTTTCAAAAAGCATTTTTTCGGCATGATCACGAGAAATACCAGAGATATCTAGCAATCTTTTTTCTTGTTTTTCTAGAATCTCTGCAAACTTTTTGTTTTTTAATTCAGTTTCATTTTTGCGATCTTGCAACTGATTTTGAAGGACCTCGGTTAAGCGTTCGCGTTTAAGCATATCCCTTGCCTTGTCCTCGATAGCATCTTCTCGTTTTTCGAGACGCTTTTCTTGATCCCGTAAATCTAAGCGAATATTTTCAAAACTTTTATTGAGTTCCTCTTTCCTTCGAAGACTATCCTCTTTTGAAAATAATTCAGCATCTTTGATTATTTTGTCAGCTTTGGCCTTGGCTTCATTAATTAACGAATTATTGTCAGCATTTAAACTATTTAACTTGGCACGGTAAAAAACCGTAGCAATGGCATAGCCTATTACGCTAAAAACCAATCCACTCAGAAAAATATAACCAAGTTGTTCAGAAATCACTTTAACACCTCTATTAATTAAATAAACGAGGTTTTCGCATAAAAATCAGCGAATAAAAAAAGAAAATGTTATTTATGAAGCAAAAACCCCAAAGAGGCTACGAACCAGATAAACATTATTTTCAAAATTAACCAAATACTTGCAGTTTGTAGCGGTTATTGTCTAAGTCTTCCAAAAATAAAGCTCAAAACAAAGAAAAACAACCTGTTACAAAACCCCCTAATCAATTTTGGTCTAATTTGTCGTAACTTTTAAACTCGTAGAACCGTTTAACTCTTAAATAATAGGTTAATTAGCACAAAAATTCATTAATGCTTCACAAATTCAGCTACTTCTTTCTTAAAACCCCACAAAACATAAGTCTTTACCACACAATGAATTATTATGCGAAAAGTATGGCTATTTATCCATCATTATTATAAAAAGAAATTAATAAGGTTTACTGATGTAAAAGTGACCAAAGCATTATGAACTATATTTTAATGCTTATTGACATTTTATTTTCTAAAAATAAAATAATTATTTGGTCATTGTGGAGATTATTATGAAGACATATATGGCAAAACCTTCTCAGGAACCTGAGAAACGATGGTTGGTAATTGATGCTGCGGATCAAATTGTAGGCAGATTGGCTGTACAAATTGCTAATTTGTTGCGTGGCAAACATCGTCCTGAATTTACCCATCATCACGATACGGGTGAATTTGTTATTGTTTTGAATGCATCAAAACTTCGGTTTACTGGTAAAAAGATAAATACGAAAGTATATCGCTGGTATACCCACTACCCCGGTGGTTTAAAATCTGCTTCCGCTAAAGATTGGCTTGCAAATCATCCTGATAGAATTATCCGCGAAGCGGTAAAGAGGATGATGCCCAAAACGCCTTTAGCTAGACATCAAATTATCAAGCTTAAAATTTACGCAGGTACTGAGCATCCTCATCATGCCCAAAAACCTGTTGAATTCAAAGTATAGCATTTAACTGGAGAAGATATCGTGGCTGAAACTAAGTCGAAGAAAACTTTTTATTGGGGCACCGGAAGACGAAAAACTTCGGTTGCTCGTGTAAGAATTTGTGAAGGTACAGGTAATATTTCCATTAATAAAAAAACATTGGAAGTTTACCTCACCGAAGAAAAAGATCGCCAATTCGTTCTTGGTCCAATCATTCTTGCGGATATGGTCAAGCGTCTTGATGTTATCGTAACCACCAAAGGTGGCGGTATTTCTGGGCAAGCTGGTGCCATTAGTCAGGGTGTTGCTAGAGCTCTCAAAGCTATGTTTGGACTTACTGAGGCCGAACAACCAACTGCACCTGAAGAAGAAGGCGCACCTCTAACTTTAGCTAAAAAGCTTAGGGACTCCGGATTCTTAACACGAGACGGCAGAATGAAAGAACGCAAAAAATATGGCCGAAAGGGCGCTCGAAAGAGTTTCCAATTCTCCAAGCGTTAATATTTTTTTTAATCATAAAAGAGCATGGATTTCAAAGATCCGTGCTCTTTCCATTTTTCAATTCGACGAAATATATCAGTACATCTTTGTATTCCTGGATTTATCATCGCATCCGGCATCGGCTCCTGAAACCATTTCAACCAGCGATATAAAGAAACAATTGTTCCTAAAATATCAAGCTTCCTACAAACTAAATAATTAATTTCTGAAGTCTCTGAATAGGCATTTAACGCATTAGTCCACATTAGATAATCATCACCAGCAAAACTTGATATCATCCTAGAAACATCGACTTCTCTGCAATCATTTCGTATAGCACAATAATCTATAAAACCACTAATGTCACTGCCGTTAAATAAAATGTTTTCACGCCTCGCATCACCCCAGCAATATTGAGTTTTAACACTTGGATTTGGGGAAACCATTAAAATGCCAACTTCCTGCTTAATCCATTTCAAAAGTTCTATCAAATTAAAAAGAGGAAGAAATCCAATTGCTGAAAAATTAATTGCTGAGATGGAAAAAGAATTAATCTCAATTTTCCGACATTCCATAGCTGGCATTATCCCAAACCCAGATTGTTCCGAACTAATCGCAATATGAAATCTAGCTAATTTATTGATGCATTGAATCAGATTGAAAATCGAACAATCAGGAATATTTCCTGGGATCCAAGAGGACAGATCCCAGTAAAATCCATCATGATAAACAACTGTTGCATTTTCTTTATTGCGGTGGATTAAAGGGAATAAAACAAACTTATTCTTTCGCGTTTGATCAAGGAATGCGTGGGCGTTTTTCAACGAACATAAAGCAGATGGATCATAAGATTTTAATGCAAAAACACCATCTGAAGAATTGACTTTATATACGACAGAATCACTCAAACCACGGTTTTTGGATAATAAAGAAAAAGGGAAACTAATATCAAATTTGGAAAGAACAATTTCAACAAAATTATCGATCATCAGTCCTGTAATATCACTAGCGTTTCGAAACCACATCAATTTCAGCAGGTTTAGGCATTTCAATACCAGATAACGAAACACTATTAACGGGTTGTGCCATACCTTTTAATACATTTAAATTAATGACAAGATTTGGCTTTATACCAAGTACAAGAACTATCAAAAGGCAAGCAATTATAGGGAAATAACTAGGTCGGAAGGAAGTGTTAAAAACTCTTGGCCAAATAGCAGGTTTAAAATAAATACCAGACAAGATTCTCAAATAAATCCATGAGCCAACTGCAGCATTTAAAAAAGCGATTATACCTAATAAGAAAAACAAATTGTGGGTGCCCTTGCTGAGAGCATCGTCCCAAGTGTATGGAACGCTGACACAACCAAAAACAATAAAGAATTTAGCAAGAAAACCACCAGTAAAAGGGATACCAATCAAACTAAATAAAAACACAGCAAGGCAAATTGCCAATAGTGGGGTTTGAGATCCAATGCCTGCGAGATCGTCCCAATCTTCAATTGGTTTTTCTTTAGTATCCAATACATCAAGAACAGCAAAAATCCCAAAGGTCCCAAAAAAGTAGGCAATTAAATAGAAGAAAGAAGCACCAATTCCATCAAGACCAGTAGCCAACTCAAGCTTTGGGGCAACAGCAATACCAGCAAGAATGTATCCAGAGTGGGAAATACTGGAATATGCTAAAATTCTACGAAGGTTTCTTTGAAGTAGGCCAAGAATGGTACCAATAGTCATTGTAACTGCAGATAAAATCCAGAATAGAACATATATGTTATCAAGAGTTTTTGAGGAACCAGGTAAAGCTCCTTGAGCTAAGGCAAAACCGAAGATACGGACGATAGCTGCAAACCCTGCAACCTTGGAAACTGTCGCAAGCAAAGCGCACATTCGATAAGTGGTACCTTGATATACATCCGGAGCATAAAAATGAAAGGGAACCATGCTAATCTTAAAACCTAACCCTGCAAGAATGGCAAGCATCGGAATAAGAAAAAGCAAACCTGAAGAGTTCTCAAGATCGGCAGAAGGTTTAAATCGATACCCATTACATAAAGCATCAGAAATTGCAGAAATATTTGTAGAACCCACAATGCCATAAAGATAACTAAAACCCAATAGAACCAAACCCGATGAAAAAATTGAAAGGAAGAAATATTTCATTGCTGATTCGGCAGCGAGATCTTTTTTCCCATGCAAATAAAGCAAAACGTATGTGGGTATGCTGATTAATTCGAGCCCAAGAAAAAGGACAACCAAATCATTGGAAATTCCAACAATTGAACAGCCAGTAACAAGAAACATTATAAGGGCAAAAGTTTCAAAAGTATTTTGTGTTTGGCAATCGCGCCAAAAAAGAAGACAAAAGAATAAACCCATACCTAATGAAAAGTGCCTGATAAAATTCGAAGACATGTCTTCTAAGATGTTTATTGAAAACAAAAGAGAAGGATCTATCGAACCATGTTTTTGTGAAAGCAGTAAAAAATATGAAAGCAAGAAGCCTAGGGAACTAATCAAAGCCCACGGAGTGTTTTTTTTAACAAAAGGCCCCAAAAGAAGTATTAAACTTGCAAGCGCAAAAAGCACGATCTCAGGCATCATGTATTGAATATAATCTGCAATTAATAACGATCCTATCATTGATCCACCAATACCAATCTAAAAAATAAGGTGAACACTATTTACCCAATTTACCAACAGGTAACAAGTTATTTGCCTGGAAATTCAGTTTTGCAATCAAATGTATTTCAGGCCGAATAGTATCAATCATTGGTTGAGGATAAATTCCAAGTATGAGGCAAAGTACAGCCATGGGAAACAAGAAGAACTTTTCAATCAAAGTTAGATCAGATACAGATTCTTCTTTTTTAAATGCAGGTTCTGAAAGCTTTCCAAAAAACACTTTCATCACCATCGAGATTAAATACCAAGCTCCAAAAACCATACCTAAACTGCAGATGGAGGCTATAACTTTACCGGTAATATTAGGATTCTTAGACTCAAACATTCCAAATAAACACATAACTTCGCCAACAAATCCATTAAGGCCAGGTAACCCGACACTACACATAACGTAAAAAACAGATATGCCTGACAAAATTTTCAACTTACTTCCAAGGCCTTGAAGATCTTTAAATTTAGTGGTTCCATATCTGTGGCTAAGAATTTCACAAATAAAGAAAAGTGCCCCAACATTTAAACCATGATTAATCATCTGCAGATAACTGCCTGTTAACCCTGTTTCATTTAATGCAAATATACCTAAAAGACAAAACCCAAGGTGACTAAAACTACTGTATGCAAGCATTCGTTTTAAATCATCTTGAGCAATGGCACAAGCTGCCCCGTACAGAATCGCAATCATGGCAAGGACTGAAAATAAATAAGTTCCTAATTCCCAAGCAGGAACGGGAAGTAATGGAACACACAGCCTAAGAAAACCATACGCACCGAGTTTGGCAAGAATCCCACCCAACACAAGAGTAACCCCGGTTGGAGCTTCATAGTAAGCAGTAGGTTGCCAAGTATGAAAAGGGAAAGCAGGAAGCTTAACCAAGAACCCAGTTGCAAGAAGAAGAAAAATCCACTTTTGAGAAGAAGCCCAATAATCCAATCTAGCTTTGTTTTCTTCTAGGTTTGATTTAATTAAAGGGTTCAGCAAATCTTTATCAGCTTGTGCTTCATAAACTTTTTTATTAAGTCCAATCTGGGTATCGTGTGAGGCGGTGATCAATTCAGGAATAGAAAAAGTAATAGGTAAATCGGTGTTATCATCAAGATGGTTCTGATTAAGAGAAGAAACAAGGCCAATAATTCCTAATAAAGTAGCCAAACCGCCAGCCAAAGTGTATACGAACAATTTTTTTGCAGCGTATTGCCTATTAGGCCCTCCCCACATTGCGATTAGAAAAAGAAGAGGGATTAAAGTTAATTCAAAGAAAGCGTAAAAAAGTATCACATCAAAAGAAAGAAAAGCCCCAATGGTTGAGAATTGAAGTAGGAGCATTAAGCCGTAATAAAGGTGAGATTTTTCCCGGATTGAATTCCAAGTCGCGAGGACTGATCCTGCAAATAAAATGCAAGTTAAGGGAAGTAAAAATAGGTTAAGGCCATCAACACCTATAAAAAAACGTATAGCCCCAGCATCGGGCCTGCCTTCTTGGGGGGCTTGAAATCGAATTAAATCAAAAGCAGTAACACTTACATTCAATGGTACAAATGTAAGTTTTTCGTCCACAAAAACAGAATGTTTTTCTAATAAGGGTAAATAATCCCAAGTTAGTTTAAGAGAGATAAAAAGATTCAACAGGAAAAAACCCAAGGCGAGTTTTCGTGCAAACTCATGTCCTGAATTTCTGAGGAAAAGCGTAACTAATCCGCCCGCCAAAGGAACCAATAAAAGAAGTAATACTAATTGACTCATTTTGCACTACATCGATCTTGCTAGGGCTATCAGGAATACAGTTACCGCCAAAATCATCGCAAGGGCATAAAACTGAACCAATCCGTTTTGAATAGGTCGAAACAACTGCGCTATTATCTGTGGGATATGAGCAATCAAATCTACGACACCATCAAGAATGTACTGATCAAAAATTCTAGAGCAATAAAAAACTAAATTAAGAGGAGCAATTAAAAGTTTGTTGTAAATCTCATCAAAAAAGAATTTGTTTTTACTTAGTTCAATAGCAAAGTTTGACTTTCCTGATGATTGTTCGGACAAGGTCACCCCACCTTTACCATAAAAAACAAATGATAGTATCAAGCCTGCGAAACCAGAGGCAGTTGCAAAACCAACTGTTAACCAATCATGATCATGGTGTTCTAACAAAACATAACCAGGGGTTTTCCCTAAAAATTTCTCGATTGATAAAGGTGTAGAATTTGAAAGAACAAACCCGATTCCAACTGCAAAAACAGATAAAAGCAATAAAGGATATGTCATCGATTTGGGAGATTCATGAACTTCACCATGACATTCCTCGGGAAGTTTTAGGACACCCCAGAAAGTAAGAAAATAGGCTCTAAAAGTGTAGAAAGCTGTTAAAAAAGCGACAAAGATACCAGTAGCCCACATTAGTATGTAGAACCAAGGGTAATTGGAATGCTTTGAAGTTTCATGGATCACACTCAAGATCTCATCTTTACTCCAAAAACCAGCAAACGGAGGCAACCCAGCTAGTGCAAGAGCCCCACATAAAAAACCAATATGTGTTAACGGAAGAACCTTTCTCAAGCCTCCAATACGTCTTAAATCAATTACATCATGCATTGAATGCATAACGCTTCCCGCACTTAAAAAAAGTAATGCTTTAAAAAAGGCATGGGTTAAAAGATGAAAAATGGCAGCACTTAGGGCCAACATTGGAAGGGCAGACTTAACATCAATACCCGCTCCCAAAGCCATGAACATATAGCCAAGCTGACTCATTGTAGAATAAGCAAGTATTCGTTTTAAATCAGTCTGAGTTAATGCAATTAAAGCAGCCAAAAGACTGGTAAAAGCTCCAATGCCAATAACAACCATTTGAACTTCGGGAACGGAGGCAAATAGAGGCATAAATCTAGCAAGAAGATAAACTCCTGCAGTAACCATAGTAGCAGCGTGGATAAGGGCGCTCACAGGGGAAGGGCCTTCCATAGCATCCGGCAACCAAACATGAAGAGGAAATTGAGCAGATTTACCACAAGCTCCTAAAAACATTAAGAAGCAAGCCAAGCCAACACCAGAATCATAATTAGAAAGAGTTAATAATCCGTCAAAATCAAGGCGATACCCTGAGGAAACCCAGAGTAAAGCAAAGCCTAAAAACAATGCAACATCACCAAGCCTAGTAACTAAAAATGCTTTTCGTGCAGCCTTGCAAGCGGAAGGCTTTTCAAACCAGAAACCAATAAGCAAATAACTGCAAAGCCCAACGCCTTCCCAACCTGCGTATAGCAATAGCACATTATCGGCAAGAACAAGAATTAACATGGATCCAAGAAAAAGAGAAACAGACGCAAAAAATCGAGGGTAGCCAGGATCAATATGTCCATGATGGTCTCTCATGTATCCTGTAGAAAATACAGCAATAAGAGTACCTAAAAAAGTAACCATTACTATCATTGCGGAAGAAAGAGGATCTAACCTAAGGCTGAATTCAGCCTTTAATGAACCTGCAGTCTTAATGTTTTCACCAACAAGATTTGGGTCACCAGTGCGGAACCATTCAAAATAGGAAACAGAAACAGAAGAGGGGTTGGAAATATCGTTGGATTCAACAGCCTTAACCACATCATTAAGAACAACTAAAGATAAAACAAAAGAAATCAAGCCTGCAATAATGCAAGGTAAATGTGCCTGAGAACGAAGAAGGCTTGGCCCAATAATAAAAGTAATAAATCCCGCAACAATAGGAATTACAGGAATCATCCATAAATACGCCATAGCATCATACATGGCTTGCATCCTCTTCTTTGGCAGGCCTGTGACCAGCTACAGGTAATGTAGGCATCGGTTGAATATGATAGGAGTCAACCAACAAAATTTCTTGGTCTTCATTTGGCTCAAGATCTTCTTCACGCAAATCCTGCCATTTGCTCACATCAAGGGAATTTTTCGCCCGGTAAAGAATAACAATTAAAGCAAGTGCAATAGCAGCTTCGCAAGCTGCAACTGAAAGTATAAAAAGGACAAAAGATTGCCCTTGGAGATTGCCTCTAAATCTAGAGAATGCCAGGAAATTAATTGCAACCCCTTGAAGCATAAGTTCTGCGCTTAAAAACATTGTTATCATGTTTCTACGAGAAACAAAACCAATGAGTCCGATGCAAAACAATATTGCGCCCAAGATCAAATATATTTTTAAATCTAGCATTGTTATGAACTCACCTTCGTTGGCAATTGGCGTACAATGACAATCGCACCAATGGTGGCAACTAAAAGCAACAATCCCGCCAATTCAACTGCTATCAACTGATCGGAGAAAAGTAGTTTACCCAAGAATGTTGTATTATCAGCAGGCATTGCTGGCCTCCCCGATTGATCTTTTCGTATTTTGCCCAATGGCAAACTAGGATCAGCACCCGAATTACCAACCAAAGCGATAGAGGGCCGTAATAAAGATCGATATTTTAAATATTCGGTTCCAATACTAACTAAAGAAGTAAGGGCGGCTTTAATTTCAACAATATCATCTGATTTATTAATCATTAGCGTGCCATTTTTTTGCACATCAACTTCAATTCTTTCTACCCATATACCACTTCCACCTAATGCATTTTTTAGTTTAGTAACCACATAATTATCGCCATTAATAACTTTGGCTTTTAATTCGGATAGATTCGTAATGCTAAGTGCTTGCTGTGTTTCATTAACAATAAGCTCAATTTCATTACGACTGCCAGAAAGCGACTGGGAAGAAAACGAAGCAGTAAGAATTGAAATTATGGAACCCATTAAAATAAAACCTGTAACTGAAGCAAGAAAAGGTTCACGGCTTTCAGAATCTGCAAGATCCGCATTATGCTGATTAACAAGCATGAGAAGAAAAAGGAAAGTAACAATAATAGCACCAGCGTAAACAATAATATTCGCAGCCATAACAAAAGGGGCTGCAAGAAGAAGAAAAATCCCACCCGTGCTAGTAATTGTCAAAGCAAAGCAAATAGCACCATGGGCAGGGTTTTGGGCAACTATCATAAGGCAAGAACCAACAATCGCAAAAAAGGAAAAGACACAAAACAGCACTAGTTCAGGATTAAATGAGTATGTGGTAAAAATTTGAATAGCGGAAATAATTAAAGCAATACAACCAGCACCATAACCAATTAATCGACTTGAGCCAGAAATTCTTTTGGGCAAGCAAAAGTAAACCGCAAGCCACCCAAAGAGCAGCGAAAGGTTTGTCAGGGTCATCCAAGATTGGTCATTCATTAAAATACTTCCCAGCCATTAAACTAAACAAGAAATAACTATTGGACAAATTACTAAGTCTGCATTGAGGAAGATCCTGTTACCCCACGAGAGGCTGGTTCACTAGCAACACCTAACCTACCATGAGTTGTACGAACGGGATCAGTTCCCATAGCAACTGTTTTATCAAAAACACTCAGAAGTTTTTCTTTATTGAAAATCATTTCTTCACGGCTATGGCCTGTGAGGTCATAAAGAGTGGTAAGTTCAATAGCATCAACAGGGCAAGCCTGCTCACACATGCCACAGTAGATACAACGAAGTTCATCAATGACAAATACTTCGGGATATTTTTCTCGATCCGGCCAAGGGGATGGAGCAGCAACGATATCAATACAATGTGCGGGGCAAGCGGTAGAGCACATATAGCAGGCAACACACTTAACTCGGCCCTCATCATCCCGATTAAGGCGATGAACACCACGGTAATTAGCAGGTAAATTTGGTCTTTGTTCAGGGAACTGTTGAGTTACAACATCTTTAGAACTAAAAAGCGTATTACCCATGTGTGTTAAAGTTGTAACCATACCAGTAAAAATAGCAGGTAAAAAAATCTGGTCCATCACTCCGAATTCAGGAGATTTAACCCAAGATATTTCTTCAGCCTTCATACCAACCCCTTTTAATGACAGTAAAAACTTATCTGCCTAAACTTTCAAATCGAATTTTCGAATCATGTTGAACAGAATAACCCGCACCATGGCCTAAGTATGGAACCTTGGTTTTGGTGGAAGCAGCAGATGGCTTGGAAATCCTTAAACCAATAAAACCAGACCCTAGCAAAATTGCCAAAGATACAGGACTCATTAACCAGATTGATTCCTGACCAATCGGTTTAAAATGAATAATAAACACCAACATAGTGAAACTAGCTAAAGAAATAGGAAGCATTATCTTCCATGCAAGGTGCATAAGTTGATCGAAACGGAACCTAAGTATAGTCCACCGTATAAGCATGTAGAAAATGATAAAGCCAACGGTCTTACCGGCAGCAATTGCAAATTTAAGAGCAATTCCGAAAATCGAAAAATCATTAGGATCGGTAATAAAAGGCAGATGCCATCCACCAAAAAATACAGCCATCATAAGAAAGCTAGTTGTAATCATGTGGGTGTATTCACCAAATAGAAATAGAGCAAATTTCATTGAACTGTATTCGGTATGGTAACCACCAACTAACTCTTGCTCAGATTCTGGTAAATCAAAAGGAAGTCGATTACATTCAGCAAAAATTGAAGTTCCAAACAGAACCATTGCCAATGGTTGAAACAAAACATTCCAGCCATGATCGACCTGGTGCTGAATTATTCGTTCAAGATTAAGTGAACCTGTTACAAGAACGACGCCTAGTACAGATAAACCTAGCGGAATTTCATAACTAATTAACTGGGCACTCGAACGCAATGACCCCAAAAGACTGTATTTATTATTAGAAGACCAGCCACCAAGGATCACACCGTAAACGCCCAAACTACCAATTGCAAAAACTAAAAGAATCCCAATATCAACATGGGGAGCAAGAACAAATTGAATATGAGAATTATAGTTTTTAACCTGATCTTCGAATGAAACAGATTTATTTTCCAAGGCATGATTCCTGTCGGCAAGCATCACGGCATCATATTCAACCTGGGTAGATGGCCAGACTGCAAGTTTGTATGTAGGAGAGCTTTGGCGATAATCAACAAGGATTGGGGAAGGACTAGTTGGACCAAAAGGAACCACAGCTAAAGCCATAAAAGCCGTAATAAGCGCAATTGCAGGAGCAATCATAAAAAAAAGCTTGTCTACATATTTGGGGATCATCTCTTCTTTAAGAAGTAATTTAACGCCATCGCAAATAGGTTGTAGGATGCCATAAAACGCACGATTAGGGCCAACACGATCTTGGACCCAAGCGGAAATTTTACGCTCAACCAAAATAAGGTAGGCTACCCCGCCGTTCAAGCAACCAAGAACTGCAGAAATCAAAATAACAGTAATTAGAAGCGAAAATTCCAGACTCATTCCAGTCCTTTCAAAAACCATAAACCTAAATTAGGCTATGTTTTCCAAATGTACGCCATCTGATTCGAGTTTACCACCAGCCAATCGAGAAAAATAGGGAATTGATTTAGCAATTTCATCCCTAATATTGGCAGCCTGAAGCAACCCTTTTCTTTCAAGCAAATCTAAATATACCTGACCATCAGTTCGAACTTGTTTTAATGGAACGCAAGCCCAGTGCAATTCCTGAGCTAAACCTGCAAAATTTACAAAAGTACCTTCTTTTTCAGAAAAAGCAGCAGATGGAATAATATATTTTGAAACATCTGTTAAAGCACTAGGAAAAAGATCCTGCGTAATTAAAAGCTTAACTTTCTTAAATAACCCAAGAAGATTATTATCAAACCATGCAACTTCTTCGCCTTGATAGCCTGCAGCAATAAACAAAGCTTCGGGTGTGTTTTTACTCAAATAATCCGAAACAAGAATAACATCACCTTCAAAATGCTTGATAATTTGCTCAATACCTTTTTTGTTTGGGCACTTTTCATTGCGAATGGTAAATTTCACCTTTGGAGCAACCGAACCTCTAGTTTTTGGATAATGATCATCTTCACCAATCACTGGTACGGGCCCTAGCACCAACTTCGACTTCGGAGAAATCGACTTAATAAAAGTAGCCAACAAAAAACCTTCCTCAACCGTAAGAAAAGGAGAAAGCATTACGGCAATTCCAGAGGGAGTCTTTGAAGCCACAGCAATGAGATCAGCACGCAAGGCCGGCAATATATCTTTCCAAGAAGAAAGATCGGTGCCAGACTCTGATTTCATGTATGGTTTAGAAATACGATTGGATGAATTAACATAATGATAACCCAGACGGCCATCATCGCACATGAAATACCCCTGAGCATTTGGGTTCTCACGAGGGCGAAGCCTGTAAACAACATTCTTATTTGTATCTAAGTGAATACTGCAACCAGTAGAACACCCAGCGCAAACGCTATCCTGAGTTTTCAAATTCCAAACGCGATGAGTGTAAAGAAAATCTTTGCTTGCCAAGGCACCCACTGGACAAAGATCAACAACATTGGAAGCAAGCTTATTATTCAAAGGCTCAGTAGGAAATACATCAATCTCAGCGTGACTTCCACGATTAACTACATGCAATTCCGCAGTGCCTGATATTTCACGAGTAAATCGCACACAGCGAGAGCACATAATGCAACGATCGGTGAAAAGGCTGATATTATTACCAAGATCAGGCTTATTAGGTGGCGTATTTTTTTCATCAACCATACGGCTTTCAGAGTTGCCATAATTATAGCTGTAATCTTGAAGCTTACATTCTCCAGCCTTATCGCATACAGGGCAATCCAAAGGGTGATTTAAAAGAATAGATTCAAGAGTTTGAGCTTGGGCAGATTTACTTTTAGCAGTAGAAGTCTGAATAACGGTATTGTCTTTTGCGGGAGTTTGGCAAGCTGGAATAACCCTTGGCTGCATAACAACAGTACCATCAGGTTTTTTCTCCCCAACTTCGACTAGGCACATTCTGCAACTAGCAACCACTGAAAGGGCAGGGTGATAGCAATAATGAGGAATGGTAACACCGGCCAACTCAGCGGCTTGAACAAGATTTAATTTCTTGTCGCCGATGTCAACAGCTTTATCATTTATGTAAACAGTGGCCATCCAAAAGCTCCGATAATAAATAGGTCAATTAATGGTGAGACATTTGCAAATTCAAAGTTCTAACTTTCTTATCACCATTTTTAATATAAGACTCAAACTCATTACGATATTTTCGAATAGCGTTTTTAACAGGCCAACCAGCACCATCAGCCAACCCACAAATTGTGGTGCCTGGCATGGTACCAATTTGATTTCCTACCTCTTCAAGAATATTAAGGTCTTCAATCCTACCATGGCCTTTGCGAATTCTATCAATGATTTTAAACATCCAAGCAGTGCCTTCTCTGCAAGGAGTGCACTGGCCACAAGATTCATGAGCAAAGAATCTGCAAATATTATAAAGGACGTCAACAATACTTGTTTGGTCATCAAATACAGTAACAGCACCAGTACCAAGACCAAGACAGCCAACTTTACCGGGCCCATTAAAATCCAACTTAGTATCAAGTTCAGCTTCAGTCATAAAGCCCATGCTATTACCACCAGGAATAACCCCTTTGGCTTTACGATTTTTCCAAACGCCACCGCCATGCTCGGAAATCAACTCGCGAACAGAAATTCCCATCGGTAGTTCAACAAGCCCAGGGCGATTAACATGCCCGCTAATGCAATACAACTTTGGCCCATAACTGCCAGCATCTCTAGGATTTGCGGGATCAGGTGCAATACCAATGGATTTAAACCAGTCAGCGCCTAAATCGATAATATTCTTAACGCAAGAAACCGTTTCAATATTATTGACAATGGTTGGCTTACGAAAAGCCCCTTCAATAGCTGGGAAAGGTGGCTTAATCCGAGGCCAAGCTCTTTTTCCTTCTAAGCTTTCAATGAGACCAGTTTCTTCACCACAAATGTAAGCTGCTGCACCTTTATGCATAACAGCCTCAAGGCTAAAAGAAGAACCTTGAATGTTTTTACCAAGTAAACCCTTGTCATACGCCTGTTGCACGGCGCGTTCCATGGATCGATACGCGTCACCATATTCGTATCGCACATAGATAAAAGTTTTACTTGCCCCAACAGCGTAACTCGTAAGGATAATACCTTCGAGAACTTGATGAGGATCTTTTTCCATTAATACGCGATTGTTAAAAGTGCAGGGTTCACTCTCATCAGCATTAATGCAAAGATAAATTGGACCAGGATGGTCTTTAGGTAAGAAAGTCCACTTGAGCCCTGTTGGAAAACCAGCACCACCTCTACCTCGCAAACCCGATGCTTTCACCAAATCAATAACCTGAGCAGGAGCCATATCCTTAAGAACTTTTTTCAATCCAAGATAACCACCATCCGCAATGTACGAATCAATATGATCGCTATTATCTTTAGCAATTCTTTTTAAAAGTACTGGCTCGAATTTTGCCATAAAAACCCCTTCAGCTTAGAATAATAAAAATCTATAGCTTTTTTCGAATATCATCAATCAATCTGTCGGCATCTGAAACATTAAGCGAATGTACATCGTTAATTAAAACACAAGGAGCTCCTTCGCAAGCTCCAATGCATTCTGCTTCTTCAAGTGTAAACATACCATCTTTAGTTGTTTGCCCCGGTGCAACACCCAATTTCGTAATCAAGTTATTGAGCAAATCATCAGCCCCCCGGAGATCACAAGCAAGGCTGCGACAGACCCAAAGCCTGCATTTGCCCAAAGGGTTTGATTCAGTTTTAAAGAAACCATAAAAACTCATGGTGTCATGAATTTCTGCTGGGCTCAGTTCAAGAAGATCAGCAATTTCAACAATCGCTTGCTGAGAAACACAGCGCTCTTGATCCTGAACAAGATGCAGAGCAGGAAGCGTTACAGCTTGCTTTGCAGGGTAAAGAAGTATCAAACTTTTTATCTTTTCAACAATCTCAGGCTTCAGTGAGCTCATCGGTCCAACTCCGCTGCAATGATATTGATACTGCCTAAAACTGCTGGAATATCACTAATTTGATGACCAACAATCAAATGCGGAAACAAAGAAAAATGTAAAAACGAAGGCGGCCTAGTTCTTGCTCGGTATGCCACCCCAGACCCATCAGAAACAATGTAAAAACCCAACTCCCCATTCGGAGATTCAGTGGCAGCATAGATCTCTTCTTTTGGAGTTTCCCACTGTCGATTAGTCATATGAAGTTCAAAATGTTGAATCAAACCTTCAATACTGCGATAAACTGACATTTGGTTGGGAACTACGAATTTGGAATTAACATCAATGTTAATTGGGCCTGAAGGAATGTTCTCGATAGCTTGGGTTATGATTTTAATGCTCTGAACCATCTCTTCCATTCGGACGAGAAAGCGCGCATAGCAATCACCTTCAGTAGAACAAACGACTTTAAAATCAAAATCATTATAAGCAAGATAAGGCTGATCTTTTCGTAGATCGCGAGTAACACCACTAGCTCTGGCAACTGGACCTGTAGCACTGCGATTAATAGCTTCTTCTTTAGTAAGAACACCAACGCCTCTAGTTCGGTCAACAAAGATTCGATTTCTTTGGAGTAACTTCATTAAGTCAGCATAAGCTGTGTAGAACAATTTAATAAAAGCTCTAACTTTTGTAATCCAAACATCATTAACATCACAAAGTAAGCCACCAACTCTGGTGTAACTAGGATGAAACCTTTGCCCACTAGCAACTTCAGAAATATCATTGATTTTTTCACGTAAATTGAATGCGTACAAGAAAGCAGTGAAGGCACCAAGATCTAATGCTGCAGCACCACAACAAACAAGATGATCATGAATCCGCATTAATTCAGCAAAAATCGTGCGAATGTATTTGCAACGAGGAGTTAAGTCTATGTCCAGTAATTTTTCTACCGCATGATGCCAAGATATCTCATTGGATACTGGGGAAATATAATTCATTCGATCAACTATGGTTACATATTGATTAAAATCAAGATGCTCACCAAGCTTTTCAAAACCGCTGTGTAAAAAGCCTATATCTGGAATTGCATGAACTACTACTTCGCCATCAAGAGTCAGAATTAAACGCAAAGTAGTGTGGGTAGCAGGATGCTGCGGACCGAAATTGAGTGTCCAGAGAAACTCTCTTTCAGGCGAACTTGTATCAGGTATGGCATCAGCCAAATTTAAAGGCATTTAATCCTACTCCAATATCACGATTCAGAACGAATAACGGACTGAAAGTTATGCCTTTCACCCATTCCACGCAAAGGGTAATCTTTACGCAGAGGAAAAGCTACAAATTCATCAGGCAACAAAATCCTTCGAAGATCAGGATGCCCCTCAAACTCAATTCCATACATATCGTAAACTTCACGCTCCATCCAATCTGCGCCCTTCCACAAATCATACATCGACGGAAGCCTAGGATCAGGGTCATCAAGATGGGTTTTAACAATCAATCTTTCGCCATTTTCAACATTTAAAAGAGCGTACCAAACCCCGTAACGATGAATTGCTCCTTGCAAATGAAGATAATCAGATGCAGACAAATCAATCAGCATATCAAAACAAAAAGTTGTTTTTAGGTAGCTTAGAATTTCAAAAAGATCAGAAGATGGAACAACGACCCTGTCATTATCCCTAAAAGACGAAAATACTAGGTTCAGTTTTTCAAACTTAGCAGTCAATTTTTCTTTGATATCAGCAAAACTCAAAGTAATCCCCTTAAAATCAAATTAAATTGTTCTGGTGGAACTTCGGAAATTTGCAGGAGCTTGTACACTTTGATCCGGTGATAAAAATTTACTAAGTGGCCTTGGCCCTTCGTAAACATTTCTCTTACCGAACTCTGTCCCAAAAATAGTTCCAGTATTTGCGATTTTTTCCTGCAGATCGATGATCCCTTGCAACAACTGCTCAGGCCTAGGCGGGCAACCAGGCACGTAAATATCAACAGGAATAAATCGATCGATCCCTTGAACCACTGCGTAAGTGTCAAAAACCCCACCACTGGATGCACATGCGCCCATCGAGATACACCATTTTGGTTCGGGCATTTGTTGCCAAATTCGCTGCATGACAGGAACCATTTTCATTACAACTCTGCCAGCAACGATCATTAAATCGCATTGCCTAGGAGAAAAACGAAAGGCTTCTGCACCAAATCGAGAGATATCATGTTTGCTGGCCCCGGTTGCCATTAACTCAATTCCGCAACATGCAGTAGCAAAAGGCATAGGAAACAAGCTGTATTTTCTGCACCAGCTAGCAAGATAATCTAATTTAGTAACAACAAAATTATCTTTTAAAAATTCTAGCGCCATTGAAAGACTCCCGCTTTCCAAGCATAAATATAACCGATAAAAAGAACAAAAACGAATGAAAGTACTTCAATAAAAGCAGGCCCAAGAAAAACTGAGGGCAAAGTAGCCATCCCTGGAGCATAAGCCGAAACAGCCCAAGGGTATAAAAACAAAAGTTCAACATCAAATACAAGGAAAAGGATGGCGATGAGATAAAATTTAACATCAAACTGTTTTTTTGCATCACCAAAAGGATCCATGCCTGATTCATAAGGCATGTTTTTGACTGAAGTCTTTTTATTTGGGCTTAAAATATGAGAAACGGTAAGTGCAGAAATTGCAAAACCGAATACAAATGCTGCATAAATAAAAATCGGATAATATGTTGAAAGATCAAAATCCATGACCTTAAACCTTTTCTTTAATCTAAAAACACCATGCTCCATCATTAAAAATCATTATAGGTAACCATATGATTTAAACAAAGAAACATCGATAAAAATTCAATTAAGTATTTAATAACAAATTACAAAGTAAAAATCATTCTATTTTTTATTTCCGCGGGGATGAAATTTGGAATGAATTAATTTAAGCCTGTTTCTGTCAACATGTGTATAAAGTTGCGTTGTTCGAATATTCGAATGCCCCAACATATCTTGAACAGCACGTAGGTCAGCACCGCCAGACAAAAGATGGGTAGCAAAACTATGCCTAAGGGTATGAGGGCTAATTTTTCCGTTTAGTCCTGATTTTAAAGCATATTTTTTAACTTGCTTCCAAATAATGATCCGGTTTAATGGCTTACCTGCTTTACTCACAAAAACCATACTTGTGCTTGCTTGAATCTTTACAAGCAATGGTCTTAAATTTTGAAGATAATCCCTGATTGCCAAAATCGCTTTTTTACCCAAGGGAACAATTCGTTGTTTTCTACCTTTTCCCGTGCATGTAATAAAACTTGAATCAAGGTGAAGATCTTTGAGTTCCATATTTACGACTTCAGAAACCCTGCAACCGGTTGCATAAAGGCATTCCAAAATAGCACGATCTCTCAAAAAATAACGGTCTTCCAAATTCGGGGATTCTAATAATGTTGTTACAGACTCAGGGCTTAAAACGAAGGGAATTCTTGTCCAAAGCGCAGGCGCTTCTAGCAATTCAACAGATTGATTTGTGCTTTTCTCTTCCATGCGAAGAAAACGGAAGAAGTTTTTTAATGAAATCAAATGCCTGGCTATACTTGAATGAGCTAAAGCCTTTTCTTTCAAATACTCAACAAAATTCAAAAGATCATCCAGAGACGGATTCATACACTTGGTTATTTTGCGCTCCAACGACCACTCAAAGTATTTTTTAAGGTCTCGCAAATAACTGACATAAGTGTTTTTCGATACTGAACGCTCAGTTTTTAAAAAAGAACCAAATAAAGTTATTTGGGCATTAAGATCAGCAATTGTTTCTTTAAAACTTGCCATATGTATCCTATTGCTAAAGTTAGACTTAAGAAGAATAGCTATTAAAAATTACCTTCCCTCTTAAGCCCTAATGTAAACTTAAATCAAAATAAGGCCCCAAGAACGTTAGAAACCAAATTGGTTTGGTTTTATGGCAGTAAACACCGTTAAAACTTGCACAACCGTAATTCCCTCAAAAGTATTTGCCTTTATGACAAGTATTTTAAAAAAGAAAACTATTGTTTTTTGGTTAAATGGAAGTTCAAAGATAAACGGAGATATTTATGAAATATTATGTGATCACGATAACTGGATGCTTACTTCTAACGGTTGGTTGTAATCAACAATCTCAACGCCCAAGCACGGGAAGCTTCAAGCTATTTGGAACATTGCGCAGCCCCAAGAACCTTAACGACAGCCCCCCCACTGCGCTTCCGATATCTACTCCGGCGCCAATAGGAATAGGCCCTGCGCCTATGGACCCATTACCACAATACTACCCCAACCCAAGTGCGCCCATTCCTAACCCGTCTCCAGCTTTAAATTCGGGGCCAAATGACACTATTTCGCAAAAAGTAAAAACACCTCAGTATTCAGGTTCGGTTAAACTTCTTCCTCCAGAATCAGCAGCAGGGCATGCAACATTAAAGCCAAATGAAGAAAAGCCAAATGAATCAAAAGAGCCACCCATTTCCAAAAATGAAACGGAATCTAAAAACCTAATTGGCAAGAACCTGCCTTTAGATATTCCTGGTTATTCTTTATTAAGCAATTCAGTTGCAATTGGGTTATTACCCTATCCGGACGGCATAGATTGGCTTGTCAAAGAAAAATTTAAATCCGCATTATTCATCCACTCTTCAACACAAGAAACAAAAGCAATCACGTCTTTATTTGAAAAACGAGGAATGAAATTAAATTTATTACTACTGGAAGAATCAAATATAAGTGCAGAAAGATTAAATATTGAAATTTCAAAACTACAAAATTCATCGCTACAGCCTATTTATGTATTTGATCTCGATGGTTCAATTGCGGCCTCATTTTGGTATGTATACCTTCAGAAAACTACATTAAAATCTGAAGATGAGACCATGAACCAAATTACAAAACTAGGTATGAACCCAAACAAAACGGAACAAAGTAAGGGAATATTTAAAGCCGCTAAAAAACTAGTGTGGTAACAATGCTACAAAAATCAAATGCACTCGTTCCATCGATCTACCCTGGATCGGTCTATAAATTTGCTGATCTTGATAAGTACGAAGAAGCAATTCTAAATCCCAGCGAAGAATTTATTTACGCAAGAGATGGCCATCCAAATGCAGTCATAACAGCCAATGAAATTACGAAATTACACAATTCCGATTGGGGAATAGTTACGGGCAGCGGTATGGGAGCGATTTCTGCAGTATTCATGGGCTTACTATCATCAGGCAGTAGAATTATCGCAGGAAAAAGGCTTTACGGACGAACCCTAAAAATTTTAGAAAAAGATTTCACTCGTTTTGGTGTGCAATGCAACATCGTGGATGAATGCAATCTAAACGAACTTAAATCAGCATTATCAACGCCCGCCTCAATTCTTTTTATTGAAACCATTACCAACCCAACTTTACGGGTGCCTAATCTTAAAGAAATAAGTTTACTTACAAAAAAAAACAAAACACATTTGGTTGTCGACAATACTTTTGCAACCCCCTTACTATGCAAACCTTTAGATCATGGGGCAGATATCGTAATTGAAAGCCTTACAAAAATCATGTGTGGCCATAGTGATGTAACCATGGGTTATGTAGGCGGAAATCAAGGACAAGAAAATATAATTAAAGCTGTTAAAGATCTAGGTTTCTACGCAAGCCCATTTGATTGTTGGCTTATATCACGAAGTTTAGAAACATTGCAATTAAGATTAAATCAAAGCTGCAAAAACGCTTTTGAATTAGCAAACTGGTTAAAAACAAGCCATAAAGAAATAAGAGTAGACTTTCCAGGCTTACAAAACCACGAAGATTTTGAAATCTCATTAAAACAATTTGGTAACTTTCCAGGACATTTAATTGCGGTTGAAATCCCAAAGGGCAGGGCGGGAGTAAACAAGTTTTTACAAGCTGCAATCAATGTCCCTTTTTGCCCTAGCCTTGGCCACTCATCAACAAGTGTAAGTCACTCCTGGAGTACATCTCACAGACAACTGACTTCGGATCAAAAAATTGAACTTAAAATAACCGAGGGACTGCTTCGCGTATCGGTTGGCCATGAACCGATTGATCAAATCATAAGTTCATTTGATAAAGGTTTAAGAGCTGTACAACAATTTTAATCAGAACCGTTCTTCTTCTTATTGGACAGATAAATCTTTGTAATTTTATCCGTCAATTCTGGCAACTTATCCATCAGCCTTCTCAATTTTCTTGGCTTGCATGATTGCTGTGCATAAAGAGATAACAAAGGCATGGCTATAGTTGAATCAACATAAGCAGTTACAGTATCAGGGAGCTGCGACTCATCCACTTTTCCCCAAGTCATAGCTTCTTGAGGAGTTGCTCCACTCAACCCGCCAGTATCGGGTCTGGCATCAGTAAACTGAATAAAGTAATCATGCCCTTTTTCTTCAAGACCAAGGACTTCCTGAATTTGTGGTTCCGTTTGCAATATAAAATTCTTTGGGGATCCGCCCCCGAAAATCAGAACACCGCTTTTCCCTGTAGTTTTGGCTTCGTATACAATTGCTGCTGATTGATTAACATCCAAAAGCGGATTAATGGCCAAACCATTCCCTTCAAGTTGTAAGGCAGCAAGATTCATTCCTATAGAGCTATCACCTGGCGAAGAAGTAAAAACCGGAACGCCCGCTCGGTATGCAGCAGCAAGGAAACTTTTTCCTACATTTTTTGTTTTTTCTTCGTGAGCAGAAAGATACTTCCCAGCAAGATTGTGAAATTCCGCAGTGCCCATTGTTTTTTGAAAAGCTTCCCCACGACTCAACTGACGAAAAAACAAATCTGTACCAAGTAAATTCTCATAATCGAAAACAATATCATAAATTCTTATCACCTGATGCGCTTTAAGTTGGTGATCATCCAAACCAGGACGGGACTGATGCAACTCCATTCCGAGAGCAAAATGGGTATCATGATAAATATTTGCACCCGTGCTTACAATCCAATCAATAAATCCAGCTTCAATCAAAGGAACAAGACAAGACATTCCTAGGCCCGCTGGAGTAAGAGCTCCGCTAAGCGCAACTCCAACAACACAATCAGAAGCAAGCATTTTATCGGAATAGATTCGACATGCTTCACGAAGTCTTCCCGCATTATAAGAAAGAAAAACATCATCAATAAGTTTTTTACAAGAATAAGAATCAACTACCGGTGGAGGTTCTATTTTCTTATGACTTATTTTTTTAATGTAATCCTGGCACTTTGTTCTTTTAATAGTCATTAATTCACCTTTTAAAACAACGGCCTTATACATCTAAACCGAAATATTACTTTTTAAAATCTAACGAAAACGCTTCTGCACTCAATGGTTTATCAGTTGCAAACTTAACTAATTCATCCCACGGCAGAGACTTCCCTGATGAAAAAATTTTGTTACGCATAAACTCACCCACCTTTAAATTTCCCTCATAAATAACTTCTGAGGGCGATTTCCCAGGGTATAAGTCCTTGGTGATAGCGTGATGAACTTGCGAAGCAAATAGTTCACCAAGCATATAATTATGATAATAGACAGGGGCACTTACAATGTGGATCTTACTAGCATAATCAGCAGAATTCCGATTCACAGGCATGGAAATACCTTGGTATTTCTTCACCAAAGTCCACCATAACAAATTCAAATCTTGCTTTGGATCTTCATACATCCCTTTTTCAAAACGAAGCATCACTTGGCACCATCTTGAAAAAATCAACAAACGGTTTTTAAGATTTTTAGATGCAGCAGCATCAAACCCTTCAGAATCTTCAACTTTTAAACCCATTGCTTTTAAAAACGAAGACCTCTTAGTCAAACGTTCAAACATCATTGCCACACCTTCAGTTGTCAAAATATGACACTCAGACCTTAATAGATAAGGCAAAGAAGCGGGAATATTATTATTGTTGGAACTATAAACTGCATGACCAAATTCATGCAAAAGAGTGGATGCCCAATAATCATCTGGTTTAACATTTGCAAGAACCCTTACGTCCCCTGATCTATCAATATCGGTACAGAATGCATGCGGGCTTTTACCCTTTTTTTCATACAAATCGCTATTGGCAATAACGCGATCAATAGGAAGTCCAATTCCTTTATAAAACTTCTGTGATAGCCGAAGTAAATCGGCTTTTTTAAACGGACCATCCAAATCTAAACCAAAGATTGCAGGTGCTTCCTGAAAAAAAGGATCATGATAATGCCATGCTTGCAATTGATCTTTTTTTATTTTGTAATTCAACGCCAACTTTGAATCAATTTCGTCTTTAATTTGCTGAAAAGGCTCACGGGTAAGATCATCAAGTTGATCAAAAATCTTGATTAAATCACTAGCCTTTTGTTCGTTTAAAAAAAGCTGCATTTCGTGATAATTCGAAAATTTCAAATGACGAGCTATTTGATTTCGAGTGGCTACAAGTTCTTTCAAATCGTTCTCAAGGATAATACCGACCTTTTTACCAGCTTCCCAAGCTTCTTGACGAAGATTGGAATCAAGAGAATTCTTTAATATGCCCCTAACATCATTTTCAGTGCTGTCTTTTCCTTGAATTACAGGCCTGAATGAATTAAAAGATTGTTCAACCTTATTTGATAATGCCGAGGATCTTTTGAGCAAATCCAAAGGTACTTGTTTTTCAAGATAAATCAAAAACAATACATCAACACTTCGGGAGAGGATTGGGTCTGTTATTTTTGCTTTATTATCTTTTAAAGATTTAATTTCTTGAAACAAGTTAGCATTGGCTAAAGCCTCATCAATTTTATTTTGAGCCTTTTCTTTTTTATCAAAATCAGATGAACTTCCCGTGGTGTTTGCGTTCCACCAAGCAAGGTTTGCAGCGATTTCTAGTGGGCGCATTGCTAATTCGTGTTTATCAAGAAAACTTTTAGCAGCTTTATCCATGTTTTGATCACCAAAAACATTATTTTTCATTAAAAGCAAAATCAAAAGAATTGAGGATAATTGTTTAATTGTCATGTTAACCCCTAATTAAATTTATTAATTGCTTTATTATTATTGTCTAAACATTAATATTCATAAAGCCTTATATTTTTATTTCTTTAACAAATTTAAATTCTGTAGATAAATCCTAAATCTGTTGAAAAGGCCTATTATGCTTGAATCAGAAAAATCAATTTTGCTCGTGGAAGATGATACATCAACACGGCTTATAATTCAAAAAAGTATATCTAAATGGGGTTGCAAAATTTTATCTGTTTCTTCTGCTGAAGAAGCGATCCGTGTAGTAAATATGATTACACCAACTCTAGCATTAATTGATATTTCATTACCAGGAATTGACGGGATCACTCTAGCCGAAATGTTGCTCAAAAAAAACATAACTGCAGTTGTTTTAATGACGGCAGATAAAAACTACGTAACAAATACTGCATTGAAAAACCACAAGGTAATTTGCAAACCTTTTGAAACTAACGAATTAAAAGAAATAGTAATGCAAACTTCATTTATATTTGATTAGACAAATCTAAGAATTAAATTTTTGTAAAAGGTATTGTTCAAAAAATACTCTATCGAGTTTTTGCCCTGTTACTTTTTCGCAAAGTTTTCCGGGCAGATACCTTTTACCCTGAACATGAATGTTTTTTTTAAGCCATTGACGTAATTCAAACAGAATATCAGAGTTAAGGATCTTTTCATTCCAGGATATTTCCGTTTTAGCTTTGGCAACAAATTGCGCAGCATAAAGGTTTCCTAGCAGATAAGTAGGGAAATATCCAAAAAGGCCAGCACTCCAATGGATGTCTTGCAGGCATCCCATTGCATTGTTTTTAGGCTTCAAACCCAAATAAGTTTCCATTTTAGCATTCCATGCTTCAGGAAGGTCTTTGATCGAAAGGCTTTGTGAAATTAAATCCTTTTCAAGTTCATAACGAAAAATAATGTGTAGATTGTAAGTGACTTCATCAGCATCCACCCTGATAAAACCTGGTTGAACTTGATTAATGGCTTTATGAAAATCATTTAAAGTTACATGGGCTAATTGTGCAGGGAAAAACTTAATTGCAAGCGGGTAAATAAAACGCCAGAATTCCAAAGATCTACCAACTTGATTTTCAAGAAGGCGAGATTGTGACTCATGAATACCAAGAGAAACAGCCGTTCCAGTCGGTAATCCAAAATGATCTGGATCTAAACCTTGCTCATACAAACCATGTCCTGCCTCATGCAAAACACCAAATAGACCAGATGAAAAATCTGAAGGGTTAAATCGAGTGGTAATCCTACAATCACCAGGCCCGATACCGCAGCAAAATGGATGCGCAGTTGTATCAAGCCTGCCTGCATTAAAATCAAACCCACAATAGCCTGCAACGATTTCGCTAAAAATCTTTTGTTTTTGTTCAGGATAGTTTCCCAAAATCAGGCTGCGATTATTTTCTTTTGAACAATTAATTAATACTTTGATAATCGAATCTTTTAACGGATAAAAAACAGAATCTAATTCAACAGAAGTTGCGCCCGGTTCATAATCATCTAGCAAGGCATCATAACTTGCCTGGCCATTAGCAAGACATTTCGCTTCCTGCCTTTTAAGATCAATAATTTTCTCAAGCCATGGTTCAAACAAGCTAAAATTGTTTTGAGATCTAGCTTCCTGCCAAGCCTGTTGGGAATATACAAACGTTTTTGATAGTTCTTGAACCAAAGAAACGGGAATTTTATTTGCGCGGTTAAATACACGAAGCCATTCTCTTGCATTAACACTTATGTCGGAATCTGCAGGAAATGCAGCAGACTCCGAAGCCAGTTCCATCAAGGCATCGCCAAGCCAAGAATCAGTAACTAGTTCGTGGTGCAATTTGGAAAGAGCAGAATTTTGAAGGGCACGAAGGTCTGCCCCGCCGGGGGGCATATTCGTTCTTTCATCCCAGCCTATTAATTCGGCACAAGATTCAATAACCCGGGCATTTTTAAAATGCGCTTTTAATTTCAGGTATTTTAATTCAAGATCCATTTGGAATCCTGGCGAATTAAGCCATGTTCATATTCATAAGAAATTCAGCATTTGTTTTGCATTTCTTAAGCCTAGAAACCATCAACTCCATCGCATCAACCGGATGCATATCTGCAAGTACTCTGCGAAGAGCCCGGACTCTATCCAGTTCATCGGGGTGCATTAGCAATTCTTCTTTTCGAGTACCAGACCGGTTAATATCAATCGCAGGCCACACTCGTTTATCTACCAACTTTCGATCGAGATGAACTTCCATATTACCCGTACCTTTGAATTCTTCAAAGATAACTTCGTCCATCCTAGAACCGGTATCGATCAAAGCCGTTGCAAGAATTGTAAGGCTGCCACCATTTTCGATATTTCGAGCAGCACCAAAAAACCTTTTAGGTTTCTGCATTGCATTGGAATCAAGACCACCACTGAGCAATTTACCGCCGGATGGCGCTTCGGAATTGTAAGCGCGCGCAAGCCTTGTGATTGAATCCAAAAGAATTATCACATCCCTGCCATCTTCTACCAATCTTTTTGCCTTTTCCATCGCGATTTCACTGACATGCACATGATCCGTAGAAGGCTCATCAAAAGTACTAGCTACAACTTCAGCGTTTGCACTAGCAACAGAACGAACCATTTCTGTAACTTCTTCAGGGCGTTCATCAATAAGCAGAACTATCAAATAAGCATCTGGGTGATTCTGTTTGATAGCTTGAGCAATGCGCATTAAAAGAACAGTTTTACCCGCTCTTGGAGGTGAAACGATCAAACCACGCTGACCTTTACCAATGGGGGTAATTAAGTCGACAACTCTGGTTGAAAGCTCTCCATTTGAAGTTTCAAGAAAAAGTCTTTTATTAGGATGGAGGGGAGTTAGATCTTCAAAAACAACAGGACGAGCTCGTTCATCTGGAGCACGGCCTTGCACCAGTTCCACTTGCATCAAAGCGAAGTTGTCCTGCCCTTCAATCGGCAAGCGAATAGGGCCTTCAATCATAAGGCCAGTGCGTAAACCAAGCCTGCGTATTTGACTTGGGGAAACATAAATATCTTCTGGAGAAGCCAAGTAATTGTGGGCTGCACTACGAAGAAAGCCATAACCATCCGGCAGAACTTCCAAAGTTCCGGAACCTTTGACGGCATTACCACGCTCAATTTGTCTGCGAACTACCGATACAATTAACTGTACACGGGTCATACCTGTGTGTTCAGCAATACCTTCATTTTCGGCATGCGCAAAAAGTTTAGGCATTGGAAGCCTATATAAATCGTCAAGGCGTGTGTTTGTTTGCACCTTAGCAACTGGAGTTATTGGTTGTGACGGTTGACTTGATACAATACTGCTTGAAGGGGAAGCTTGTTCTGGAGATTTGCGAACTACTCTTTTCCTAGCCAGGTTACCCATCCCTTCGTCGCCGCGTGCGACGGACATAATCAATCCTCCATTGGGGACTTTAAAAAATTAAAAAGTGATCCATGATTTAACAAGACTGTAAAGCTTGGAAGGTCATAAAAATAATTCGATAACTACCACTGTGCTTTGTTGCTTGGTTAAATAACCAGTTAAGGTGGTTTATCTAGAACAACTATAAATAAAACTAACAAATTTAGATTATAAAGTTATTTGAAAAAATGCAAGTGTATTTCTTAGTCTTTTCAGTATTCTTGTCACACAATAGCAAATGTTATTTTGTATTTTAATATGTTTCACTGATCATAATTTAACAACAATGGCAAAAAATCAATAATGACTTCATTAAAACTATCCCGTGGGAAATGCTTACCTCTTGGTGCCACGCAATTAAATAATAGCATTAATTTTGCGTTGCTATGCAGGCACGGAACAGAGGTTCATCTTGCATTATTTACACTCGAAACCAAAGAGCCAATTGCAGAGATAGTTCTACACCCAAGAAAAAGTAGAACAGGGGATCATTGGCATATTGCTGTTGAAGGCTTACCCGAATCATTTTGCTATGGGTGGAGAGTTAATGGCCCCCAGTCACCTATACATCGATTTGATCCTGAACACCTCCTTTTAGATCCTCAATGCAAAACTATTTCCGGTGGATCGGAATGGGGGGTTAATGATGAATCGATGGCTCACCACACTTCTAGGTTAAGTATTTTTACAAATAACGAAATCCCCCAAATGGAAGACACGCATCTATGCACTCCCATGGAAGACAGCATCATCTACGAAGTTCATGTTCGCGGATTTACATGCCATCCAACTTCCATGACTGTCAATCCTGGAACATTTGATGCATTGATAGAAAAAATCCCATACTTAAAAAATCTAGGTATAACAGCAATCGAACTTTTACCTGTTCATGAATTTGATGAGAATGATTGCCCCTTTTTCGACCCCGCTACTGGTAAAAAACACCGTAATTTATGGGGATATAACACTATTTCATTTAATGCCCCTAAAACTTCATACGCAAGTGTCGGAAATATAAACCAACACATTGTTGAATTCCGAAAAATGGTTCATGCATTTCATATGGCAGGAATTGAAGTCATCATGGATGTGGTTTTCAACCACACCGGTGAAGGAAATCATCGCGGTAGGACTTATAGTTTTCGAGGGTTAGATAATTCCACCTATTACATGGTAGACAAAGATGGGAATTACTTTAATTTTTCCGGATGCGGCAACACCTTAAATTGCAATCATCCGGTCGTCCGAGAAATGATTACAAACAGTCTGCGATTCTGGGTTGCAGACATGAATGTTGACGGTTTGCGTTTCGACCTCGCATCGATACTGGGCAGAGATTATCTCGGAAATGTTTTAGTGGAACCACCAATCGTAGAAATGATTGCCGAAGATGGCGTTCTTGCTGACACCAAATTAATTGCTGAACCATGGGATGCCGCAGGGTTGTATCAGGTTGGACTTTTCCCTTATGGCAGAAGATGGAGCGAGTGGAATGGCCAATATCGCGATGACATTCGCAGATTTTGGCGTGGAGAACCGGGGATAGCTTCTTTACTAGCTACTCGTATTTGCGGAAGTTCGGATTTATACGAATCTTCAGGGCGAAAACCTCGCCATAGCTTAAATTTTATAACCTGCCATGATGGATTCACACTCTGGGATCTTGTAACTTACAATGTAAAGCATAACTTTCGAAACGGCGAAGGAAACAATGATGGTTGTTCGGAGAATTTCAGCTGGAATTGCGGGGAAGAGGGCCCAACAAATGATCCCTACATCCTAGGTTTAAGAAAAAGACAGGTCAGAAACTTTTATGTCACATTGTTTATTTCGCAAGGTGTTCCCATGATGCTAGCGGGAGATGAATTTCTACGAACGCAAAAAGGGAATAATAACGCTTGGTGTCAGGATAATGAAATCAGCTGGACAGATTGGTCCTTTCTGGAAAAAAACTCAGACTTCCATCGCTTCACTAAAGAAATAATCAAATTGCGGCTCGCACATCCAGCTTTAAGAAGACGTACTTTTATGAAGACTGGAGATATTATTTGGCATGGAATCTCACCTCTAACCCCTGATTTTTCAACCGAAAGCACATTCCTTGCTTTTGCATTAAATGGTTTAAAAACAGGCAGGGAAACCGATGCGGACTTCTTTGTCGCTATGAATTCAGGAAATGAACCCGCTGAATGTAAAATCCCTGCTTCACCAACAGGAAGGCCATGGCGCCGAATTATCGATACCGCGAAAGCTTCGCCTCTTGATATCGTAAGCTTCCACGAAGCACCAAACATCGCTTTTGAAAGCATATATCCTGTAGAAGCAAAGTCTTGCTTGGTGTTGTTATCAGACAAGTAAAGCCAAAAAAGTAGAATTACTTTCTGTTTAATTTGGAACTTGCACGAACAATTGCACGGGCTCGATCTTTAAGCTTGGACCGCTCACTTGAAGTTTTACCATCAAGACTTGAATCAATAATAGCTTTGGCAGCATTAACATCCAAAGCAGCAAGTTCAGTAGCCCTTGGGGTTAACAATGTAACGATATTATTAGAGATTTGTACCGTTCCACCTTCGATAAAGAAAAAGGAATCCGTAGAGCCGTTACGAATACGAAGGGAACCAAACCCCAGCTTCGATACTAAGGCAGCTCTATTGGGAAGGATGCCCATTTCGCCATCGAAAAGTGGTATGACCAAGGAATCAGACTCTTGGTCAACCAAGGCTTTTTCGGGTGTCACAACAACACAATGAATTTTGGAATTGTTTTCTGCCATGGTTTACTTACCTGCCGCCATTTCTTTGGCTCGCTCAGCAGCTTCTTCAATCGCCCCCACATAAAGGAAAGCTGATTCAGGAAGATGATCCCATTTTCCTTCGCAAAGCTCTTTAAAGCTTCGGATGGTGTCTTGTAAAGAAGTAACTTTACCAGGCTTTCCTGTAAAGACTTCGGCAACGATAAAGGGTTGGGATAAAAATCGTTCAATTCTTCGAGCGCGAGAAACAACTTGTTTATCTTCCACGCTAAGTTCTTCCACACCAAGAATAGCGATAATATCTTGCAATTCACGATATCTTTGCAGAATTTGCTGTACCTTACGGGCAACACCATAGTGTTCAACACCAACAACATTTGGATCCAAAATATTGCTATAGCTGGCAAGAGGATCAACAGCGGGGTAAATACCTTTTTCAGATATTTTTCTTTCAAGATAAATAAACGCATCCAGATGCTGGAAAGCATTTGCAGGAGCGGGATCGGTTGGATCATCAGCAGGAACATAAACAGCCTGCACGCTAGTAATAGCGCCCTTTGCTGTTGATGTAATTCTTTCTTGCAACTCGCCCATTTCGGTAGCGAGTGTAGGTTGGTAACCTACAGCACTAGGCATACGGCCTAGCAATGCAGAAACTTCGGCACCTGCCTGAGAAAATCGGAAAATATTATCAACAAACAAAAGGGTATCTTTACCAGTAGCATCTCGAAACCATTCAGCCATGGTAAGGGCAGTAAGAGCAACCCTAAGGCGAGCACCTGGTGGTTCGTTCATCTGACCAAACACCATAGCAGTCTGAGTAATAACCGATCGATCAGTTTTACCAATTTTGGTTTCTTGCATTTCCAGCCAAAGGTCATTACCTTCACGTGTTCTTTCGCCCACCCCGGCGAAAACCGAATAACCTTCATGCATGGTGGCAATACGAGCAATAAGTTCAGTAAGAATAACGGTCTTACCGAGACCAGCACCACCAAAGAGACCCGCTTTTCCACCACGAACAAGTGGGGTCAAAAGATCAATAACTTTGATACCGGTTTCAAAAATTTCTGTTTTAGGTGACAGTTCAGAAAAAGCAGGTGGTTCTCGATGAATCGGCCTTGTTTCACTAGCATTTACCGGACCTCTACCATCAATAGGTTCGCCAAGCAAATTAAATACCCGACCTAAGGTTTGCTCGCCTACAGGAATAGTTACTGGCGCACCAGTATCAATTACCTTCATGCCACGAACCAAGCCTTCAGTTGAGCCCAAAGCGACGCAACGAATACGATTTCCACCAAGATGCTGCTGAACTTCACCGGTCAGATGAAGAATAACATTCTTGTAATCAGAATCGATTTTAATGGCGTTATAAATTTCTGGAAGGTGTCCTTCAGGAAACTCAGCATCAAAAGTAGATCCAATGATCTGAACAATTTTACCTTCAACTATTTTTCCAGCATTTGCACTAACCATAACAAAAAACCCTCTCTAGTCAAAAAGCATAAGAACCCAGATTTTTATCAAAACTTATTCAAGCGCAGCAGCGCCACCGATAATTTCAGAAATCTCCTTGGTAATCTGAGCTTGTCGGGCCCTATTGTAAAGCAAGGAAATAGCTTTGATCATGTCATCAGCATTTTCAGTTGCTGCTTTCATAGTCACGCGTCTGCCAATTTGCTCGCTAACCGCAGCATCAAGAAAACATTTAAAAAGTGAAGCTTTAAATGCCTGAGGAAGCAGTTCAGCAAGAATTTCTTCCGCGCTAGGAAGAAACTCGTAACTTGTATTATCAGTCTTCTTAACGGTTGTTGCAGAAGAATCATTTGGTTTTGCAAAAGGCAGAATAGTTTCAACAACCGGTAATTGTCTTGCTGGGTTCAGGAACTTCATATAGGCCACATCAACAGCATCAACATTACCAGCAACAAATTCACGGATAAACTTATCTGCAAGAGGTTCAACCTCATCAAACCTAGGCTTATCTTCAAAATTGATATAAGTGGCAACAGGAATAATTTGCTGGTACTTAAAAAAAGAAATTGCTCGCTTACCGCTAAGTTCTAAGAGCGTTTCTTCTCCCCTAGATTTAGCAGCATTTAGACTATTGGTTGCTTCCCTTAAGATGCCTGCGTTGTAACCACCGCAGAGGCCTCTGTTAGAGCAAATAACGAGCAAAATTCTCTTAGAAATTTTTTCGCGATTTACCAATAAAGGATGAGTTACATCCTGAGCAGACGCAGAAAGTTCAGCGGCAATCTCTGCAATTTTCTTAGTATAAGCTGCTGCTTCAACGGTCCGGTCCATGGCTTTCTTAAAACGCGCAGTGGCGATAAGTTCCATTGTCCGGGTTATCTTGCGAATATTGCGGATCGCTTTTCTTCGAACCACAAGTTCACGAGTTTTTGCCATAATTAAACACCTTACCCAATATTAGCCTTTGAACTGAAAACCAAATTCATTAATCGATGCTTCCAGCTTTTTGACAAGATCTGGAGACAATTTCTTTTCGCTTATCAAAGCGTTTCGAACTTCAGGTTTCTGTTCTTTCATGTAGGCTAGGAATTGAAATTCCCAAGCCTGAACTTTTGACCTTTCAACTTTGTCTAAAAAGCCTTTTGTTGCAGCAAAAATAATCATTACCTGATCAGCAACATTCATTGGCTTGTAAGGTGGTTGCTTTAATATTTCAACAACGCTATACCCTCTATCCAACTGAGACTGGGATGTTTTATCAAGTTCCGTACCTAGTTGCGCAAAAGCTTCAAGCTCCCTAAACGACGCAAGATCCAATCGCAAACCACCGGATACTTGCTTCATTGCTGAAATCTGAGCTTTACCACCCACGCGAGAAACGCTGATACCCACATCCACTGCAGGTCTAACGCCCGCATTAAATAAAGATCCTTGCAAATAAATTTGCCCGTCAGTAATCGAAATCACATTGGTTGGAATGTAAGCAGATACTTCACCTTCCAAAGTTTCAATAATAGGAAGCGCAGTTAACGAACCACCGGAGGTACTAACTTTAGCAAGCTTATGATTTGGGTGCTTAGGAAGATCATGTTTTAATGCATGCTCTTTGCCTGCTGGCCCAACATAAACTATACCTTTGCCCGCTTCATCCCGGTTAACGCCCCAATCATCTGTAACTTTTGACTCATCAGAGTTTTTGTCAACAATTACGTAGCGCTCTGCAAGCTTTGCAGACCGTTCTAGCAAACGCGAATGAGCATAAAAAATATCACCAGGATATGCTTCACGACCAGGAGGACGGCGCATTAGGAGTGATAATTGGCGGTACGCTGCTGCTTGTTTACTTAAGTCATCGTAAACACAAAGCGTTGCCATGCCTTTTTCATACATGTAATATTCGGCCATCGCACAACCAGCGTAAGGAGCAATATATTGCAGCGGAGCTGGATCTGCAGAACTAGCATCAACCACAATGGTGTAGTCCATTGCGCCATTGGCCTTAAGAATTTCAACCACTTTAGCAACAGTAGAATCCTTTTGACCGATAGCAACATAAACGCAAATCACCCCGTTACCTTTTTGATTAATGATGGTATCGAGAGCAATTGTAGTTTTACCTGTTTTACGATCACCAATAATAAGTTCGCGCTGACCACGGCCCACAGGGGTCATAGCATCGATGGCTTTAATCCCGGTTTGCATTGGTTCATCAACAGGCTGCCTACCAGCAACGCCTGGAGCATTGGACTCAACCGCTCGGGTAAGATTTGTAATAATTGGACCTTTTCCATCCTTGGGAACACCAAGGGGATCTACAACACGGCCAATTAAAGCATCACCAACAGGAACACGAAGCAAAGCCCCGGTTGTTAGAACTTCATCACCTTCTTTAATATCTAGGTATCTACCTAAAATAATAACGCCAACGGAATTTTCTTCGAGATTAAAGGCCAAGCCTTTAACACCAGATCGAGGAAAATCAACCATTTCTCCGGCCATTACACCTGTAAGGCCGTAGACACGGGCAATTCCATCACCAACTTCTAAAACCCTACCGACTTCTTTAGCGTCGATTCGGTCTTGAAATTGTTCAATTTCCTTCTGAAGAACTGAAGCTATCTCGTCTGCTTTGAATCTCATAAGTACTTCTCTCAATCAATTGATTGCGCAAGGATTGAAGACGGCTACGTAAACTACCGTCCCAAAGCCAATCCCCGGCTTTAATAATTAATCCACCAACAATGGAATCATCCACCGTATAAGAAAGAACAGGTTGCTTACCGAGCTTAATTTGTAAAGCCTTAAGTAACGCAATCTCCTGCTCAGGAGTAACCTTAACACTGGTAATAACCTGAACTTGCAATTGGTTTTTTCGCGTCTCGTTCAAAATCTGATAAGCATGAACAGAAGCACCAAGCAAACCAAGTCGATCGTGTTCATTAAGCACAAAAATAAAGTTCATAACCAAAGGGCTGCATTTTCCTTCAAAAACTAACTTTACCAGCCTAGTCTTTTCGTCTCGAGAAATCACAGGAATTGAAAAGAAGGCTTCAAGCTTGGGGTTCTTTTTCAAAAGTGATGCGATTTCAAGTAATTCTTCAAGCACACTATCAGCAAGACCTAAAGGCAATGCAGATTGGTAAAGCGCTGCAGAATAAACTTGGGTAATACGCTGAGATCCGTCATCAAGCACCGTATAGTGCTTGGCAAGTTCAGCAATGTTTAAATCAATATCACTGTAAGACATTATCTAGCCCCAGCAGAAAAAACGCTACAAACAATAAGATACTATTTGGAAAATTCAGCCAAGCAATCGTCGACAAGAACTCGATGGTCCTCAATCGTTAAAGACTTTTTAATGGCTTTTGAAGATACAAGCAAAGCTAAATCGGAAGCTTTGCTAAGAAGATCCTTCATTGCTTGATCTGTGGCAAGTTGCAACTCACGATGCAACCGATCACGTTCTGCAACGATTTCTTCTTTAGCTTTAGAAACCATTTCATCTTTTAGTACCTGGCCATCACGTCGAGCTTCATCAATAAGAATCCTAATTTGATCCCCTGCCAACCTAAATTTAGCATCAAGTTCGGCTTGTAACTTTTGGGATTTTAAACTCGCAGCTTCGGCCTCATCAATGGCACGACGAATGTTTTCTTCGCGTTTTTGCAAACCTTCCAGCATAGGGCCCCATGCTGTTTTATTTAGCGCAAAGAAAAGCAAAATAAACAACACCAAAGTCCAAACTCCGGTATCAGCACTAAAACCAAAGATATCTCTTTGTTTTGAAGGTTGTTGATCACCATCAGCAACCTTTGCTTCAGAATTTTTAACTTCAGCAGTTTTGACTTCAGCAATACAGTCTGTGGAAAACACAAACCCAAGGCTGAGTAAACCAAGCAAAGTCATGACGAAAAACCGTCGTAACATGGCCCCTCTACCTCCCGATTTAAAAGAATAGAAACTAAATAAGGAAGCAAATCAGCAATGCAAACAAGGCAACACCTTCAAGCAAAGCTGCGATAATAATACTGGCGTTTCTAAGGTCGTTTGCCATTTCAGGTTGGCGTGCCATGTTCTCAGCCATGCCTGCACCAATGTAACCCAAACCAATGCCTGCACCAATAATTGCCAAACCTGCACCAATGCCCTTGCCAACATTGGCAATACCATCAGCAGCAAATGCATCATCAGCAAAGCAAAATAAAGCTACAACCACTGCAAACATCAAAAACATCTTTTTCATCGAAAGCAAGCCTCCATAATCACCACAAAGGGGAAACACAACAAGAAACATAAGAGCTAAGTTACGATTATTTACGAATCATATAAACAATAGTCAATCAAATTTTAATGATTGCCTTGAATAGCCTTTTGATCATGCCCATGTTCATCGTGGGCGTGTTCTTCATGAGCATGGCCTTCATGAGTAGCCATACCCATGAATAAAGCAGTCAAAAATGTAAAAACATACGCTTGCAAGAATGCGACAAGAAGCTCAAGAAAACACAAAGCTAAACTTGCCGCCAAACTGATAACAGTTACACCAGACTGAAGCAAAATATTTTCGCCAGCAACTTTTACAGCAAAAAGAAGTACGGTGGCAAGAACCATATGACCTGCAAACATATTTGCAAATAAACGAACAGCCAAGACACCACTTCGAATAAAAATGCCAGCAAATTCGATCACGAAAAGAAAAGCACTAATGACAGGCCCAAACACTGGGAGATCGATTTTCATCCAAAAGCCTTTAAAAAAACCAGCGACCCCATTCTTTTTGATACCTGTGTAATTAATAAAAAAGCAACTTACAAGGGCCAAAGCTCCAGTAACCGAAATATTTGCGGTGGGGGAACCCATAAAGGGCAACATGCCAAACAAATTCGAAAACAAAATAAACAAAAACAAAGTCCATAAGAAGGGAACATACTTATCAGCCAAGTCACCTAATGTAGGCTTTGCAACTTCGTTTCGGATGTAAGTAAGTAAGCATTCAAAAGCGTTCCAAAAAGGCCCACGCAAGATTTCGCCTTTAGAGACCCTACGACATAAAGGAATGTAGATTGCTGCAATTAAAATAGCAACAACTAACATCAATATCTTAAATTTGCTTATTGCAATATGATATCCGAACAAATCAAACGAAATCAAATTTAAATGAACACCATGTTCAAATAACCCTTGCTCATCAAAAAAATGCCAATGATGGAGTTGATCTTGAACCTCATCCATTGCGTCAGGTATCGGCTTAGACATAATTAAAGTAACCTACTTTTAAAACAAACAAATAACAATCAATTGATATAAATCAATTACGAGAAAACAATTTCAACTTCAAGATCGATTCGAACAAGGCCAAGAAAAAGAAGAGACAAATCGCAATAAGAACGAGATGCTTATTCATTTCTTCGTGCACTGTATTTTTAAAAAAAACAAAAGCAAGCAAAAAGAAAAATAATCGAGGAAGAGTGGTTAAAAAAAGTAAAGAAGCGTTATTGTTCTTGTAAAAATATTCAAAAATGAAAGTAATCAGTTTTGAGAAAAAAAACGCCCCAAAAAACATCGAAATCGCCAGATAATAATAAAGATGTTCTTTAATGCCCTCATTAAAGAAAAAACCGACAAAAACAGCAAGAAAAACAAGCGAAATAAACCCATAAAAGGCTAAAATCTGTTTATCAAGTTTAGCAATAGCACAATGTGTTAGGGCATCTTTTTCAGTCAAAACATGCACCTTAAAATAAACGCCTTTTAATATGAAAAGTAACAACTAGGACACCAAAAAGAATGCCCGAAATTATACCAAAAGGCTTGGTTGAAGAATAAGAATCAAGAAAAGCTCCGATAGCGATTGGAGTAAACATTTCGACCCCCAAGGAAGCTAGTTCCACATAGATGGCAAAACCTTTGATCTCATTTTTACGATTCGGTACCATTAAACACTTCACTCTAGGTTAAATGTTACACTTAGGAAAACTATAACGTCTTCCTGATATGGTTATAAGTCTTGATAATATAACGATTTCCAAAGTTTTTGTTTGACATTTTTTTCAATCTAATTTAATCTAATCGTACTGCCTTACGACATTCAAATGATAAGTTTTGGGTTTAAATAACGACGTTGTTTTCAACAAAATGTGAATGTCGTATGTATCAGAAGTTTTAATCATATTAACCATTTCTTTTGACAAGGAGGTCTAAAGAAGCAAATGGCAAATATTGCCAAATGGAGCATTGCATATGGCAGCCAAAAAGTCTGTAAATAAATCAAAAATTTCTCCCCCTCCTGCAGTTCGTTCTGTAAATAAAATAACTAAAGAACCTGTTATAAAACCTAAATCAACTTCTAAAATAAAGTCTTCATCGAAGCAAATGGCTATTAAAAAGAACAATCTTTTAAAAAAACGTACTCAAATTTCCTTAGCTCGTGATTCAGCTTTGGAAGCCCAAGAAAAATCTCGAATCTCGATGGGCGTGCCAACGAAAGATCTAGCGGCTAAAGCCCCCAAAGATCTGCCAAAAGGTTATAATAAAGATCGAATCGTAGTAATGGTGCGGGATCCTTTTTGGTTGCATGCATATTGGGAAATAACAAGACAGGCGATTCAGCGGGCTGAAGCAGCTCTTTCCCAAGATTGGCATAGTTGCAAGCCAATTTTGCGCCTTATTGATGTAACTTCGAATGATACTACTTGCTCGAGCGAAACCATTGTTCAAGACATTGAAATCCACGGCGGATGCAACAGCTGGTACCTCAATGTTAAAACCCCTCCGCGTTCCTATCGCATTGATATTGGCTATATTGCAAAAACAGGCAAATTCTATGTACTTTCCCGTTCCAATGTGGTTACTACCCCAAGGGCTGGTATTAGCGACATGATTGATGAAAACTGGGCAGATTTAGATAACGAAAAAGCAGACAAAATTTATGCAATGTCTGGCGGATTCGACCCAAGCTCTAGTAGCATGGAACTCAAACAACTTTTTGAAGAAAGACTGCGCAGACCTCTTGGTTCTTCTGCAATAACTAGCTTTGGTTCCGCTGGGTTTATTCTTGGAAAAAGCCGCGATTTTAAATTCCAAGTTGATGCAGAACTGATTGTTTACGGCTCAACAGATCCTAACGCTCGAGTTACTCTTCAGGGTGAACCAGTAAAACTTAGGCCTGATGGCACTTTTACAATGCGTTTCAGTCTTCCAGACAGCCGTCAAATTATTCCAGCTGTTGCTGTTTCACCAGATGGTGTTGAAGAACGAACCATCATTTTAGCTGTGGAACGAAACACCAAACAACTAGAGCCTCTGGTTAGGGATGAAGATGATTAATGGCTTTGCAAGTTTTTGATCAATGATTTTATTTTTACCCATGGTTATCAGGAGCATTTTTTAGGCAATCAATCATGGATAGAAGAAGCATAATAAGCCCGGCAAATATAACCCATAATGCCGGGCTTATTTCGTCTGTATTAGAAACCATTTTTAGTCCGAATGCACCTGAACTAAGCCTGATTCACATTAAACGCAAGGCGATGGCCACAAATTTTGAGATATCTTTCCCACTTGGGACGAAAGATGCTGTATTAATGGCTGAGGATTGCCTTGATTTGATTTCAGTTTTAGAAAATCAATTATCTGTCTACATTCAAAAAAGTGAAGTGGTAAACATTAATCAAAATGCGGGAAAATCTCCTGTAGTTATTGAACCAAATCTTTTTCACCTACTCCAGAAAGCAAAAAGCCTAAGCCATGAAACCAATCAGGGTTTCGACATTACAGCAGGCAAGCTTGTAAAGTTATGGGGTTTTTTTAAAGGGCCTAAAAGAGTTCCAAGTGAAATAGAAATTATTAACATTCTTTCAGCATTTGGATCGGACTCATTAATTCTTGATCCTGAAAAAAAATCAGTGTTTTTTAGCAAACCAGAAATGGAAATAAATCTTGGTGCAATTGGAAAAGGCTATGCCTTAGACAGGGTAAAAGGCCTTCTCCTCAATAAATTTGGAGTTTCCACATTCATGATCCATGGGGGGAAAAGCAGCATAGTTTGCGGTTCTTCTCCACAAAATCAACCAAAAGGCTGGCCTATTGCAATCAACCACCCTTGGCAGCAAAACAAACGCATTGCTACAGTTTTTTTGGAAAACCGGGCTTTAGGCATCTCTGCTGCAACCTATAATAATTTTGAGTCGAATGGGTTTAGATATGGACATATTTTAAACCCTAAAACTGGATACCCAGCGAATGGAGTTGCAACATGTGTCGTTGCAGCAGCAGATGCGACCTCTGCAGATGCTTTGTCGACAGCTTTTTTTGTTCTAGGAGCAGATGCTGCGATTCAATATTGTGAAAAACATAAAGAATTTGGCATACTAATTCTTCCAGAAAATGAAAAAGAACAGGTTTTAGTTGTTGGCAATTTGGCCGTAGAGTTTTAACCTATTTGAATTGGTTCACAGATTAAATTCATTGCGAGATATTAATGAATCGTTACACTTGTATTTCTTTGATTCTTCTCAGGCTTATCATTGGTTGGCATTTTCTCTTTGAAGGCCTTCACAAGATTCATTCGCTTTATTCACCCAAGCCTTTTAGTAGCGAAATTTATTTTCGTGAATCGTCTGGGCCTTTAGGCAAGTTCATGAAAGGATTCCTTCCTGATCCAGATTCAGAACTTCTTGCAAAACTTGATGAAAAATCAATTACAAATGAATGGAATACAACCGTCAAAGATTTTTCTTCTTCCAACCAGTTGTCGCCAGACCAACAAAAATTAGCTGAAGAGGTGCTTGAAAAAAACCTTAAAAAAACCCTAAACTGGTTTAAAGAAGGAAATAAAGAAATTGAAATACCTTCTCCTGATGGCAAACCAACCGGCACATTAAAAATCAACTACACGATCCCCCAGTGGTTGACTTATTACAAAACAAAACTTGATGAATTAGACAAAATCCGATCAGACGACAGAAGTTGGTATTTAGGCAAAGAACTGGATAAAGCTCGAATTGCATCAACTAGGGCAGAAATATCCAAAGGTCGAAAAGAGCTTACCGATGAATATGAATCACAAAAAAATACCCTCAATTCCGATTTGCAAAAGCTGTTAACAGTTGAACAAAAATCAACCGTTTTGCCACCTTCACAGAAGAAAATGGGTTTTATTCATTGGATAAATTTGATGACAATTTTTGGCATTACAGCAATCGGTGCTGGATTGTTCCTTGGCTTATTCACTCGAATTGCATGCTTGGGTGGAATTGGCTTCCTTGCAATGACTTATTTAACAATTCCCCCTTTTCCTTGGCTTCCAGTCCCTCCTTTAAATGAAGGGAATTATGTTTTTGTAAACAAGAATTTGGTCGAAATGTTTGCTATGATGGTTTTAATTACTACTAATTCAGGAAGATGGTTTGGCTTAGATGCCTTACTTGCTAATTGGCTTCCTAGCTGCTGTAATTGGGACTCTGAACCGAAAAATAAATCTGTCTAATTTCCAACTAACTACCCTTATTTATCAAAGGAAAATACAATGGCAATGGATCTCACCCCTGAACAAAAAGAACAAGGAAAGTCTAACTTTCAAAATGTTTCACAAGACCTTTCACGCAGAGGCTTTCTAAAAGGTTTATCTGCTGGCGCTGGAGTTGCAGCAATTACTCCTGCTGTATATTTTGGCTACAAATCTATGGAAGGAAACCCTGTTCGCGCCGCTTTGATTGGTTGTGGTGATGAAGGCGGTATTCTGGTAGGAGCCCATAATCCTGAATATCTTAAGTTCACAGCAATTTGTGATATCCGTCCATATAACCGCGATCGGATAATGGAAGGCGATCCTAAAGTACCACTTAGGCCTGGTTTTAAAAAGCTTTATGGGCCTGAAAGCAAAGATATAAAAATATTCACTGATTACAAAAAAGTTCTTGAAGACAAAAGTATCGAAGCCGTTGTAATTGCCACTCCTCTTTGCAATCACGCTAGAATTGCGATAGATGCCATGAAAGCTGGCAAGCATGTGCTTTGCGAAAAATTAATGGCCTGGAATGTTTCACAGTGCAAAGAAATGATCAAGGTTTCGAAAGAAACACAAAAGATATTATCGATTGGCCACCAAAGGCATTACAGCATGCTTTATTCCCATGCATTTGAAGTGCTGAAATCTGGGGTGATTGGTGATGTAAAACACATTCGAGCACTCTGGCATAGAAACAACTCCTGGCCCTTTGTGGCTGATGCAGCGCCCAGATTCCCTATCGCCAAGGAATATCCCGCCCCTAAATATAGAGATGGTTGGTATCCGCCCATCTACCAGATTGATCATGATGAACTTAAAGAACAATCTAAAATGTTTGGGTTTAAAAATGTCGAAGAGCTTGTTCGATGGAGACTTTACAACGAAACTGGTGGTGGCTTAATGGCCGAACTGGGCAGCCATCAACTTGATGCTTGCAGTATTTTCCTTGGAAAAGTTCATCCTTTATCAGTCAGCGGCGTCGGGGGCAAAATTTTCTATGGCCCAGATCGCAACGATCGCGACTCAGATGATAGCGTTTTTGTAACCTTTGAATTTCCTGGACCTAATCACCCAAAAGGAATGAACAAGGGTTCAGACAAAGATGATATTGTTGTAGTTACCTATTCATCTTTAAACACCAATGGTTTTGAACAATATGGCGAATGCGTGATGGGATCCCGCGGAACCATGATAGTTGAAGCAGAACAATCAGTTATGCTTTACAACGAAAAAGATCCTTCGAAAAAATCCACTGATCCGAAAAGTACCAGCATCAGTGTATCCACCACACCTGGGAACAAGCCTGTTCTTGAAGCAAGCTCAACATGGGGCCCAGGCGGGGCGCCATCAGCGGTTGGCGGTGGAGCTCCTGCAGCTAGCGGAGCAGGAACCCCTGTAAGTCGCGGTTATAAAGAAGAGATGGAAGATTTTGCTTACAAAATCAGGGTTTGGGATAAGAGTTCGAAATCTGAAGCTGACATGCCAAGGTGCCATGGTAGAGTAGCTATGGCAGATGCAATCATAGCCTTAACATCAAACATTGCGATGAAGAAAAAACAGCGCATTGATTTTAATGAATCATGGTTTGATCCAACATCTGCAGATGTACCAGATGGTGACACGGTTCCCCGAATCCCAGTAGTGTAAAAGAAAACGAGGCAGAGGCTTAAAAACTTCTCCCCCGCTTATATTATTCCTATGTTATGGGATAAAAGGGAGCAGTGGGTTGGGATGATGATACGGTTCCCAGAATACCAGTAGTATGAATGAAAACAAACGGGGCAGAGGCTTAAAAAACCTCTGCCCCGTTCTTATATTATTGCCATGTTATGGGGTAAAAGGGAGCAGTGGGTTGGGATGAATTTGAGGCGTATTTATTTGCATGGCAGCAATTTCATTTTCTATTTCTTGAACTTGCTCTAGTTTGTCCCAGACTTCCAATTCCAATTCCCCGATCCATTCTTTATTTGGTTCCAACAACACACAGCGATTTTGCGCCTTTTCAAAATCAATAAAATTAGGATAGTTGGTTGCTGGTTCCAAACCAACCACATAGCCCTCTTCAGTAGCACCTAAATTTTTCCAGACAGTAAAACAAGGTAAAGATTTAACATCAAATCGAATAACAAATGCAACATTAATGCTAGAATTTACAATAGTAGCCAATGATCTTCCGGACGAGTTGGCAAAGGGCTTGCAAAGAAACACCTGCTCTTTGAAACCAGATTGGGAAGGGCCAAAAGTCGAATAAGAATTAATTGCAGCAGCAGCATTTTGAGTTTGTGGGGCTAAAGCAATGAGTGGAGCTTTCCAATATGATTTATCACTTAAAAAAGGTTTACCAATATTACAGTGATAAAGAAGCTGGAATGAAACATTGCTACTGCCTAGATTTTTTACCTTGTCCGTAATTTTTAAACGATTTGAACCAATCTCAATTGAATAAGTGGTTTCAAGCATAAGTTTTGGAGAAAAAAGTGATGCCTCCTCAACTACGCCCTTTATCTCAATAATACCATTTGAATTTTCAGGGGTCCGAATGCTTAAAGAAGAAGCTGGTAAATTTGAAATTCTGCCATGTAGAGTGTAACGATTGCCATCAATACTGGTTCCCGGCGGGCCATTAGAAACTAGGCCACATCTGCAAAACCATTCATCGAAGCCATCGAGCCACCCGAGCCCGTTTCTGCGTTCCAATTCAACATATTTAGGGTTGACCGGACCATTAACAGGAGAATCCCAACCAAGCCTTAAATCCTTGTATTTGCCATTCCCAAGCCCCATTCCTTTGCCAACAAGAATGGTAAACTGAAAATCACCAGCATTAACTTCAAGAACTTCTAAGCCATCAGAAAGCCCACCCTTAAGAACTTTCTTAACCACTGACCAAGAGTTATCAGGGGCAATAACCGAATAATTATCACCCCAATTCTGACCTTTAACAAATTGAACAAACGCCATAATTAAATTCCTGAAGTTTACTTAACGCCATGCATCATCAAAGTAAGTTTACGGCTTAAAACAAGCAAAACACAAGCTGCAGCAGCAAGAGCGCCTGTCGTATAAGTGAAATATTCAACAGGTGGGATAGTACCATAGGTTTCGCCTAGAGCGCCGGCAGCGAAATTACCAAAAGCACTAACCAGCAACCAAAGCCCCATAATCATTGTTGCGAACTTAGCAGGCGCTAGTTTGTTTGCCATAGAAAGCCCAACTGGAGAAAGACAAAGTTCGCCAATGGTAGCTAATATATAACTCCAAAACAACCAGGAAGAACTTACTTTGAACTTTGAAGAACCGACAAAAAGCATGTCCATACTATCGCGAAAATCAGGGTTCGCCCCTGCAAGAAGCAAGGCTTTAATATCTTTTTCAGCCAATGTTCCAGAAAATAAAAGAGTATTATTTTGCGCATTAAATTTCACCATACTCTCGGGAAGACCAGCATAACGAATATCAAACCCAACAACGCTCTCAGGCAATTTGAGTTCAATTGGAAAAGTTTTATTACTAATTTTCTGTTTGCTTAATTCCTTGGAAATATCTTCCAAAGCCAAAGAGAGTTCAGGAGGCGCGCTTGACCTTGCAACACGATCTCTTTCGACATCTGCAAAAACACCCCGGACTGTAAATTGCTTTTTGGCGGGATCATAAGTAAGCCTTCCACCTTGTATCGGATAAACTTCTTTCGAATCAGTTTCGTTCAAAAGGAGTTCTCCAGTTTTGCCAATGGTAATAGAGGGAGGCAGTTTATTACCCTTAAAATCTGTAACAAGGGGAACATTTTCAACAAACGAAGCGCCTATCATCACAACAAAAGATAACGACATGGCAAAAATACCCAAGGTCATTTTGATGGGGATTGATAAATCCATGCGAAGCCAAAGCCAAGCAAAAAGAGGCGCCATTATAAAGATTGCTAAAGCATTAATGGATTGAAACCATGCAGTCGGAACGGGATCAAAACCAAACCCATCTTCATTCTTTTTGTCTTTAAGTTTAAATAAGCCAAAGAAAGAAGGTTTATCCTGATTAGCTACAGGATTCAAATCTCCTTCGTTAGCCAAAACAACATCTATGACAGGAGGGTATTTACTTTCCTCGGGCATGGGTTTGAAGAGATAACGATTTGTAGTTTTATCGGCCCAAAGGTTTAATGCATTGCCTGCCTGTTCAAAGGCGGCCCAAAAAAATATTGCAAAAAAACCAAGGGCCACAATCGTAAGAACTCTATCCCTCATTGCATTTTTTACCTGACTTGCAATCCAATAAACAACCAACAGTGAGACAGCACTGATCAATGAAGGGGCAGCAGAAATTGGTTTTGATGACGCTTTCCAGCATGCAACACAAATAAGAAAAATAGCTGCAAATAAAAGTGATTTCACTGCGAAATTAGAAAATGAACCAAGTACAGAAGGAGTTTGGTCTGCATCTTTTTCACTTAAAGGTTGATCAGAATCTTTGCTTTGGCTCTCCACTTGTATTTCTACATTTGGAATTTCTTTAATCAAAGGCAACCCAATCAAATAAGTAATCATCCCTACAACCATACCAATACCTGCAAGTGCAAATCCCGAGTGGTACTCGCCCACTGTATTTTCTTGCAACCAACCACAAGCCAATGGAGAAAGAAAAGCTCCTAAATTAATACCCATATAAAATATGGTGTAGGCCCCATCTCTACGGCGATCATTCGGTGGATACAGCCTACCAACTTGGGTAGACATGTTCGGTTTAAAAAAGCCATTGCCGATGATTAACAAGATAAGAGCAGCATAAAAAATATTGCTAGCTTCGAAAGCCATTAGGAAGTGACCAACGGCCATTAATCCTGCCCCAATGATTACAGCCCAAGTGTTTCCTAGATAACGATCTGCAAGGAAACCACCCAAAATGGGTGTGACATAAACGAGAGTGGTATACCATTTGTAAACGGAAGAAGCATCCGACTGAGTCCACTTAAAATAATTAACCATATAAGTAATTAAAAGGGCCCGCATTCCGTAGTAGCTAAATCTTTCCCACATTTCGGTAAAAAAAAGAACATACAAACCAATAGGGTGTCCAAGAAAAGTTTTATGTTTTGTATCATTTGCCAAATCAGACATATTGTTAATTCCTTTAAACTCTTTTAATTACAAAAGGATATGTTCCTTGTGTTTTTTCTAAGACCAATTTCGACGAACCAGCGAAAGAATTAAAGTGATTGTTTGCATTTTCAGGGTTCAATTTTTCTGCATGAATATGCAATCCATACCTTAATTCCAATGGTTTTGTTTTTTCAAGTAAGTATTCATCTCTTAAGCAAAAAGCAGGCGACATCCAACCATCATCACGAACATGCCATGAAACTGGGTATCTGGGGTTAAGTGGATGATCGAACCAAGTTACTCCTTCATCATTTTTATCATCCATTGCCCCACTATAATCCATCCATTTCGCAGGCTTGGCAAAGATATTTTTCTCGGTTATTTCACCAGTACTAGAAGAAAGGATTCCATTACCAAATCTGGCGCTGATAGTTTTAGCTACACGAAGTCCAAGAAATCCAAAGTTTGTTTTGGGGATTTTTAATTCAACAGGAATAGGCGTGAATCGAGTTTGAATTTCCATCCACAATTCGTTATTTGAAAGAGGTTTAATTAATACGATCAGATCTTGCTGAATTAATTTAACATTATGAGAATCATACCAGCCTAATTGAACCGCCATTGAGGCATCAATATCTCCATCCTGAAAATGCAACCAATAATCTTGTCGAATTTGGGGTTTATTCCCGATATATTTAGTTTCTTCCCAGAAGTTGACTCCTGCAATATTATTATGTCCCCACCAAAAAGAACGATGATGCGAATGATCAGCAGCGGCAGGGTGCCCCATTCGAGTAATTGATTTACCACTTGGACCGATCAACGGGTAAAAAAAGGGTCTAGGAGAAGATAGGGAGGTATTCCATCCAAGCACTTCACGCCCTTTAAATTCAAAGGAAACATATCCATCTAATTTTGGTATGATCTGAATTTTTGGGACACGATTGGCTGTAATATCGGGGGGCATAATTGAAAACCTGTTTTATAAGCTACGCTAATATTTAATAGAGTATTTCAGAACATCACCGAAGTAAAAGAAAAAGTTCTCTTCGTTGATTAAATAATTAGTGGGGCACAAATATGATTTTAAATAAAATTAATACCAAGAACAGCATTATTAAAAAATCTTAAAACCAATTAAAACAACCACAAGGAACTAAAGAGGGGGCAAAATATCCGTTTTAAGGCAACGGGCAATTTGCCTAACCGCCTGCCTGAGGCGCTGCTCATTTTCCACCAAAGCCATACGAAGATAACCTTCTCCAGCTTCGCCAAAACCACCACCTGGACTAACTGCAACTTCACCTTCTTCAAGTAATTTCATGGTAAAATCAATTGAATTCATCTTTTCACGCCAAGCTAGGGGGTATTGAGCCCAAACAAACATACTGGCTTTGGGAACATTAACCTGCCAACCAATCCTTCGCAGCCCTTCAACAAGAACATCGCGCCTTTTTTGGTATTCCAATGCTTGTTTTTCAACCAAATCTTCACCATGCCTTAGAGCAACAATCCCAGCGATTTGAATTGGTTGAAAAATCCCATAATCGTAATAACCTTTGATCGTAGCAAGAGCTTTAACCATTTCTGAATTTCCAACGCAAAAACCAAGGCGCCAACCAGCCATATTGTAACCTTTGCTCATGGTGATAGTTTCAACACCAACATCTTTGGCACCCGGAACACTTAAAAAACTGGGCGCATGATATCCATCAAAACAAACATCGCCATACGCAAAGTCATGAATCACCATGAAACCGAATTTCTTTGCTAATTTAACGACATCAACAAAAAACTCTTTTTCAACAACCGTAGTAGTAGGGTTGTGTGGGTAGTTTAAAATTAGGACTTTAGGCTTAGGGTATAAATGTTCAGCAACACCGGAGATATTAGACAAGAACTTATCTGGCTGAGTACAATCAAGGCTAATCACATTTCCAGATGCAAGTGCGACGGCATAGACATGAATTGGAAAAGAAGGGGCAGGCACAATAGCAGTATCACCAGGCCCTAATAATGCCAGACACATATGGCTAAACACTTCTTTGGAACCAAGACCGGCTAGAACTTCGCGATCCGGATCAAGATAAACGCCATGCTTGCGCTCATATCTTTTAGAAATTTCATTGCGTAGATTCTTAATACCATTACTGACAGAATACCCATGATTTTTTTCATCCCGGGCAGCTTCACACAATTTATCAATGACCATTTGATCTGGAACATCACGAGGATTTCCCATACCAAGGTCGATAATATCAGCACCTTGCTTACGCATCTTGTATTTAAGTTCGTTGATTTTTCCAAACAAATAAGGAGGTAACCTTTTCACCCTATCTGCAACCTGAACGGAAAATAAACTCATATAACTAATCCAATAGAAAAAATTCGTACATGTATAAGATAGCACAGTGAAACGGTTTCGAGCAACTCCGCCACATCTTAGATTCTTAGAATTATCAAATTTAGCTTCCAAGATTGTTCCGAAAATGTTTAATTTAGGGATAGTATGGGGGATTTTTAAAAGAAAGGATCACAAATGGCAATTGGAAAAAATGATGGATCAGGCAGTTCAACGGGATTTCGTACTGCAAGAGGCAGGGACTGGCCGAGTGTAAGGCAATTTAATGTATTTGTTGCGAACCGGGTTGGCGGCCTAATGCGAGTTGTTCGCTGGTTTGAAATGACAGACATTAGAATTGTTTCAATTTCGATCGTTGATTCAGCTGACTGTGCAATCATCAGACTAGTATTAAGTAATCCCGAAAGAGCGACCGAAATTTTTGCCCAAGCCAACCTACCCTTTACAGAAAGCGATTTGCTCATAGTAAAACTACCAAACGATCCCCAACCATTATTATTGATTTGCAAAGCGCTTCTAGAAGCCGAAGTGAATATACACTACGCTTACCCACTTCTCATTGGGCCAAGTGGAAATTCAGCACTTGCTTTATATGTTGAGGATCATGAAACAGCCACGTCAACATTAGAAAAGAAAGGTTTTATTTTGTACACAGAAAAAGATTTAGAGCAAGACGAATAAATATTGCAGTGCTGTTCAACCTGAGATCATATTCTCGATTTCAAATTTGACAAAGATATCTACTAAATTTTTGGCTTTAGGTCTATCTTGTAAATTGAAAGAAAGCATTTCAACGATAGCATTAACAAGCTTAGGATTTAAACCTCCGAGTTGCTGTCGTAGTTTTGCAGGCGGATCACTTTGGTGCCTTAATAGCGTTTGAGAAATTGAACCTTCAGGGTACGGCAAACCACCCGTTAACATCTCAAATATCAAAACGCCCAAGCTATAAATATCATTCTCCAAGCTTATCACAGGAACTTCTGCGCATAATTCAGGAGCGATATAATTAGGAGTGCCAAGCATAAGATTGGTTTCAAGTTTTTCATTCATTCGAACATTTGCAGAAAATGCAAAATCTAAAACCTTAATTTTTCCAGATTTTTCAATGATTATGTTTTCCGGTTTGATATCGCCATGCGTGAATCCAAGGCCATGCAAATTCGACAACAACGAAAGAATTTGCCTAGTAATTTCAATCACAAGCGAGGAACCAAAAGAAAACTTTCGACCTAATTCATGGCGCAATGTGCAACCATCAATTTTTTCCATGACAAAGAAATAAGGTTTATTTTCTGTGTTAGTTTTAAGAAGAACAGGGCAAGCTGCATGCTTGATTGTCTCAAGGACTTTGATTTCGTTTTTTAAAAAACCCAGAGCCTGCTTTTCATAAGGATAATCAAGACGCACAGTTTTAATCACACAGGGAAGCCCGGAAGCCAAATCAATTGCACTATAAACAATCGTCACAGGCCCCTTTGCCAACAAAGAATCGATCAAATAACCGGGATAAACTTGATTATCTTGACTCATAGCTCAAAATGTCCATTCGTAAACAATACTTTATTTTCGCTTTATTTTTTCCAACATTGCTTTGGCAACAGCGGGTGGAATAAACTTAGAAAGATCTCCCCCAAGAACAGCAATTTGCTTCAAAAGTGAACTACTTAAATGTGAATAGATATCCTTGGCAAGCAAAAACACTGTTTCAATATCTGGATCCAAAGCCATATTAGCAAGTGACATAGTGAATTCATAATCCATATCACTGGTAGTTCGCATACCACGTAGAATAAGTTTGGAATTAGAATCTTTAACAAAATGAACCACTAAGTTTTCAAATGGTAATACTATTACATTTGGAAGATGCGAAGTGGTTTGCTTAACCAATGCAACCCGTTCCTCAAGGGAGAACAATGTACTTTTATCAGGGTTAATGCCAACCCCGACTAAAAGTTGGGGAAACACCTTGGAGCCTCGTTCAATAATATCCAAATGGCCAAAATGAATAGGATCAAAGGTTCCAGGATAAACAGCCATTCCTTCAACAGAATTTTTATTCATGACAAATTCTCGCAATTAAAAATGGCCTAAGAGTATCCTTTAGCCAAGCAAAAGATTATACATTCAACATTGTTCTTTTATTAATGCTTAAAATGATGGTAATATCAAGTCATGTTCATGGATTATCAACAAGAAACCGCTTGGGATTTACGATTAAACCTTTTGGGCACCCCTATCAGGGTACACCCAATGTTTTGGATAGTCACCGCGATTCTTGGTTGGCCTTATTACACCATGACCAATGACTTTACAGTACTACTAACCTGGATAATGGCGGTATTCTTCTCCATACTAGTTCATGAACTAGGGCATGTCTTTATGGGGAAATACTTCGGAACACAAGGATATATTATACTGCATGGATTTGGCGGGGTGGCAATCGGTAGTAACAATTTGTCAAATCGATGGAAAAGGATAGCCGTAACTCTTGCGGGCCCAGGAATACAACTCTTACTCTATGCTTTCATTTTTTTTATATCAGAAGCAAGTGTAATCCCACACGAAAATGATGGGCCATGGTTAAAGGTAAATCTATTTATTGGATTTCTACTTTTCATCAATTTGTACTGGCCAATATTAAACCTTTTACCGGTATTCCCCCTAGATGGTGGGCAAGCATTACGCGATTTCCTAAGCTTGTTTTTAAGATCTGGCGAGAAAATCACCTATACTTTATCAATAATTGTTTCTGTTTTAATGATTGTATACTTTGCCAAAACCGAGAATTTTTTCATGGTTTTTCTTTTTATCATGATGGCTATGCAAAATATCGAGCTATTCAAACGAGCTTAATTTGAACTAGAAAACTGCCGCAATTTTTTGAAAACATCTTGAACACTCACATTTGCAGTGCTGGCAAAAATTTCAGCACTCGCGATGGTACCTTCTGCAGTAAACTGAACCATGGGTTTTGAACCGAGCTTAATTATTGCAATGGAATTTTTACCTGAAAGCACTTCGAAATAGCTTATTTCCTTAAAAGATTCTGGCCCAAGATTAACTGGTGCGATTAGGGCAGGCGTACTGGCTGCAAGCACTTTGCCTTCCCAAAAACAAAGAGGTTGATGTGAACCATGCAGATAACCCTGAATCTTAATATCAGCAAACCCAGCTAGACCATCAACTTTTGTTCCAACCCAAAAAGCAGGGCCAAAACGAACCTCCGGTTCTAATTGTGGTAATTCATCAACAAACTCCAACTCTCCATTTTTCTTCCAAACGACAAATGATTGCTTACTTACCACTATCATTTTAGAAAAAGAATTCGCAGTAATTCCCTGACAAATCATCGAACCAATCTTTATACCTTCCAACAAAAAAGAAAACTTCATGTTCCCGATTTTTTTGGGCAATGATCCAAGAGGAAAAACAATGGGAATAAAAGCTTTAGAACTTTCGATATTTGAAATTTTAGCAACCATTGTGGCAGGAATTCCAGAGCCGACATCAATTGATAATGAAGCATCTAAATTCGACAAAAATCCAACCCCGTACTTGGATGAAAGCATTGCAGAAACGGAAACTCCTTTACACCCAGCCATAAAAAATGATTGGCAGGAAACAATCTGAGAATCAAAATTACAGTGAAGGGCAGGGGAGTGAACCTCAACACTTGCTAAAAAAGCTTCTTTGGTCAAAAAAGGAATTTCAATTTCCGAGATCAATTTCTTTTTAAAATAGATCTTAGCTTTGCTTTCCTTCGACAAATTATCTAATTGGAATTCAACTTTTCCGGCCTTATGCCCCGCTGCATCATTGATGTGCAAATGATTTCCTGGGATTGAAAAAGATTTTCCCAGATGCAAACTAAAATCTGAAGCGGAACAGAGAAATTTATCAGGAAAACGAATTGCAACTTCCAGAAAAATCTTTTCTGCAAACCAAGGAATTATAGGGCTTAAAACCTTTAATCCATTGGATTCATACCCCAGTTGCAATGCTTTGTTTTCGGTCATAAACCCAACCCGCCTGAAAGTTCTTTCAACTTTTTTTGAAGCAAATCATCGACGTCAGCAACTACTTCAGTCGGCCGAGAGCAGAACAGGCAGTTTTCATTTTTCGAAACATTCACAACTATCTTTTTAAGGCTTTCTGAAAAAATCCCTTCGACTTTCTGCAAAGGAAGCAAAATGGAAGAATGTACTATTTTTGCATCTAACAAATCTAAGGTTGCAAGTGCATGAAGCGCAGCAATTGATTGAATGGAAGCAAACGATGCGGGGATTCTTGCCTCTTCTACTTGGCCAGATGGATTACTGTAGTCAGGCTTAAAATCTTTTGAATCCTTGGGGCCTTCCCTTTTTAAATAAGTACAAGCACACGCATAGCAAGGCCCACCCGGAACAAATGTATGGACAAAACCACCAATGCCGCCGCTTAGCACTTCGCCCAAAGTCCATGGAATGCTATGTTGCCTCATTAGGGAGCACCAATGATACTTTGCCTCCTCATTATCAACCGCGCAGACGCCAAAATCCGCACCCCGAATAGCATTATGTATTTGTTCTTGTTTATCCTGATCTTGAAGAAAAGCTTCAATTGAAATTATCTCAAGATTAATATTGCGATCTTTCAACCACTTAACTGCTGAAAGCAATTTAGACTTGCCAACATTATCTGAACTTAAAAGATGCCTAGGCAAATTATGTGGCTTAAGAAGATCCGGTTCTATAAGAGTCACCTTGGAAATGCGCATATCTCGCACCAGCATGTCGATAACAGACATACCACCGCTTCCCAAACCGACCTGAACCAGATGAGCCATTTATCGCGCCTCCGGCAAGGGCCATTCGCCCGATTGTTTCCAAATTTCATAGCAGGCCAACCAACGCCAAGCAGCCATTACTGCAAAAATAACCGTGAAGGAAGCAGGATCCCACCGACTGGTTCTTCGAGTGCTGCCTTGTTTCCACAAGCAAAGTTGTTGGCCAGGTAACAGATGTGGACAGGGGTAATCCAACGCTGTTATCACCCGAGTTTCTGGGGGAATAAACGGATATCCTGCCATGAGGCTTGTTTTTACCTCAAACACATTATACGCAGGCTTAAGCTTATAGTTTAGCGCCAATCCTTCAGCAGTAGGCTCGATCGTAATTCGATACTCAGGTTCCCTATCGCGGTTGTACTGCTCGATGACAGGAAACTCAACAGAAACAAGCCTACGCTTTGCAGATTCGTTTCGTAATAGAATCGGAATGTAGTCGTTCATCTACATACTTTTACAGCTTATAGTGACATGGAACGGAACGAATAGCATTAATTACATCTTGTTCAGCGGATTCAACCGTGCCTGAAACAAAAGAAGTATCTTTAGGATTCACATGAATCGGTTTGCCAGATTCGGCATTATTACGAAGAGCCTCGTAAAGGTTTTTTCTTTCATCATCGTTCAAAGGTCTAAAGTCCATGACAAATCCTTTCGTAAAAAAACTATTTGGCCAATTCAGCAAGAACCAAGTAAACGCCACGGTCTACTTTATCTTCCTGAATATCGACTGCAAATAGTTGTTCGTTCTTCTCGAAGAAATATTGCACCTTATCTTTAAAAATAAACACTAAAATTTTACCAGCAGAGCCCGCTAGGGGAATACTCAATGTAAGTTGATGGCCTGAGGCGGATTTGGTTATAGCACAACTGGCTTTACTTTGCTGTGCAAGAACCTTTTCAATTTCACTTGCATGAACTTCCATTGCATCCCAAACAACATGCAAAGGTTTGGCAAGATCCTCTCCCAAAGTCCAACGAATAGGCACTTTAGCATAATTAGAGTCACCGCTAGCAAGAGAAAACCAATCAAATCGCATACCATTCATGGAAAAAGTATTAATCGCAATCTTGGAGGCAAAATCGCCACGGCTGGGTGAATCGTGATCAACCGTACCAATACCAAACACTCCTTGCTTTGCAGGCAATTTTTTAACCCATTGAATGTCGCCTTGATAATCTCCACTAGAAGGATGGCGCAATCTACCGGGATGGGTGTGAAAAAGCCCAAGAACCTCTAATTTATCGTGAAGTTGACGCAAGAGTCTTCCAGCAACCACTTGAGCTTGCGAATTAAATTTAACATGGGTTGAACTTGCTTCCCTAAATTCTCCTGAAGGAACCGCAGCAACAACAACCGCATGCTTTTTTTCGCGATAGCCCATCAATAGCCAGCCGGTTTCTTCATCTCCGCGTTCTTGGTTTAAATGATTTTTATACCCTTCAACCAAAGTGTGCCCAACCCCCGAAGAAATAAGCATGTATTTGATCGGTAGTAGATCTCGGGGCGGGATGGAAAGTAATTCTGCTGCTTTTGGCCCATATATAAGGTGGTTAAATTCTTTAAGCAAACCACTTATTTTATTAAGAAGTAAACTGGGAATGCCTCGAGTTGAGCTGCTTTTCTCGCCATTTTCAGAAATCATCTCATTTCCATTCTTATAAATTTCAATCAATCGCTTACTATGCTAGTGCAAAAGCCAAAACATCCAATAAAACACAATTCTAGATGATCCCTAATCATACCAAAATTTAACCGCATTAAAAGCCTGACTGTAAACCAATGCGTAAGAAATATAATTTCCCAATTACCTCATTGCATCAATAAACAATTATCAGGATGATAACTTAATTGAAGCTAAAGAAATAAAGCAGAAGTTCACAAATGAAAAATACCCCAACAGTTCTTTGTGCAGGCATCATTGTCTTAGATCATGGATGTTCACCGATACAGCATTTTCCTGCAGAAGGCGAACTTATAGCCACCAGTGGAATGGCTTTAACTTTAGGCGGATGTGCTGCAAACGTTGGCGTAGACCTTACAAAGATGGGGGTCCATTCAAAGATTCTTGGAAAAATTGGCGATGATGACTTTGGAAAACTCATTCTTCAAAAATTAAAAGACACAGGTTCAGAT
>Ga0208363_1000004_pt1 | contig 80332 bp, 73 predicted proteins | sample LakMenEpi03May11_FD_150666 | JGI IMG/M metagenome (GOLD analysis project Ga0208363, IMG submission 150666) | Freshwater microbial communities from Lake Mendota, WI - 03MAY2011 deep hole epilimnion (SPAdes) | ecosystem: Environmental > Aquatic > Freshwater > Lake > Epilimnion/Euphotic zone ...
GGTATGACTCTATCTCAAATTATGAGTTCAAACCAAATAAGAAATACAGTGTTTGTACTCTTGGGAAATATGTAAAAGTGATTCGTCAGTTTTTTGAAGAGTTCAAGGACATGGAGATCATTAGCAGGAATCCATTTAGGAAGATCCGATCTGCAGGGAATTCAGATCCGAGCAGGAAAGTTTATGTTGCCAAGGAAGTCGCTCAATACTTTTTTGAAAATTGTCCTGATTATCAATCGAAAATGCTTATTGCAGTAGCGAGGTTTGGCGGGCTTAAAGATCCCGTCAGATATCATTATGTTGAAGTTTGAAGATATAGATTTTGAAAAAGGTCTTTTTGTGATCCATGGTCTAAAAGGAAAAACTAATGGTGATAGGGTAGTTGAAATGGAAAAAAGAATATGCCCGATTTTTCCTGATTTAAAGCCTGTGTTCCTAGAAGCTCTTAGGAATAGGGTGGAAGGGCAGGAGTTTATTTTTCCTGTTTGTAAGCAATGGAATGACCCAATTTTTGCAAAACAGAGAAAAGGCAAGAACATATCCATGAATGTTAGGCGGTGGTTCAAAAAACTAGGAATTCCTTTATGGACTAAGTTGTTTGTTAATTTACGAGCAAGTTTGATAACAGATTTGTTGGATAAATATCAGCAATATTTTGTTTGTAAGTGGTTGGGAAACACTCCAAATGTGGCAGACAAGTACTACCGAATGATTACGCCAGAGCATATTGCGGTAGCTGCAGGACAAGGTGATTCTAAGATTGCCAACGAAATTGCCACCAAAAATGGCAACGAAAATGTCAACTTTTCGCCCGATTTAGTGACATTTCATGCAAACATGCAAAGTTGCCAACTCAATGAAAAAAAGCCATATCTGCATGCAGTATATGGCTTTAAGTCTGAAAACAGTGGCAATTGTAGCTTCCCGACAAGGACTCGAACCTTGAACATCCTCGTTAACAGCGAGGCGCTCTACCATTGAGCTATCGGGAAATATGGCACCAAGACATTATCTTGCATTACCTATAATAAAAGATAAGTTCTGCGTTCAATCTCGGCAAGATGAGTTTATGGATTAATGGACATAAAGTTAGGTATGAAAAAAGCAATTACTGTAGTTATTGGTGGCGGATTGGCAGGTTTGGCCGCCGCAGGAACCTTGTCTAGGCATGGACAAAAGGTTATTTTGATTGAATCTAAGGGGAAATTAGGGGGTAGAGCTACATCTTTTGTGGATTCCGCCAGCGGCGACCTAATTGACAATTGCCAACATGTGAGTATGAAGTGCTGTACAAACTTGCAGTATTTTTGTGAAGAAATTGGCATAGGCCATTACATAAAAGATGAGCCAAGCATGTTTTGGCGGACCCCCGATGGCAATACCAGTCTTTTCAAGGGTGTCCAATTGCCTGCTCCTTTGCATTTCGCCAAGAGTTTTTTAGGTGCCCATTTTCTCAATTGGAATGAAAAAATCAGATTAAGCTTGGGTATGGGGTTATTAAGGTTAACGAAGGAAGAAGAAGATGCGCCTTTTTTAGAATGGTTAGCCAATCATTTTCAGTCGCAGCGCTGTATTGAGCGTTTCTGGGCTCCGGTGTTAATAAGTGCGTTAAATACGCCCATGGAAAAGGTCGGATTGCATTACGCACGCAAAGTCTTTGTAGATGTATTTTGGAAAAACTCCAAAGCCTACCAGCTTGGCTTACCTGTGGTGCCTCTTTCCAGACTTTATGGTGAAGAGGTTATTTCATGGCTTAAGAAAACAGGTGTTGAAATTCGCTTTGGTAATGCTGTTAAAACGGTTGGGCTGAAAAGTGATTCTTCCTGGGAAGTCCTGTTAGATAACGCTGAGGTTATTAGTGCAGACAATCTTGTGCTTGCGGTGCCATTTCAGCGGGTTGCTGATTTACTTGGCCCAATAGCCCATTTAGACCCCGCAATAGGAATGTTGCAAGGTTTGAGAACTGCGCCTATCACGAGTGTGCATTTGTGGTTTGATCGCCCGATTACTGACCTTCCACATGTTGTGCTTTTGGATTCGATTGGCCAGTGGCTTTTCTCGCGGGGAAAAAATGAACAAGGGGAATATTACTACCAAGTGGTAATCAGTTCTTCTGCAGAATTGTTGAAGAGTGGGCATGATGCGGTGTTAAAAACAGTTATGGCTGAACTGCCTGGCTTCTTTGCGGATGTTGCAAAAGCTCAATTAATTCGTGGCAGAGTGGTTAGCGAAAAACAAGCTACGTTTGAATCTTCGTATGGTGTGGATGAATTTAGGCCCTTGCAAACTACGCAGATCAAAGGGCTTTATCTTGCAGGGGATTATACCCAAACAGGTTGGCCTGCAACTATGGAGGGCGCAGTGCGATCAGGGTATCTTGCTGCTGAAAGAATTCTTGAAAACGAAGGGAAAAGGGTGCGCTGTTTGCAACCCGACATGCGTTGAATTAGCCGGGCAGCATGAGTGAGAGTTCAGTCTGGCGAACTAAATGCCAGATATCTGCCTGAGAGTCCATCTCGCGCAATGCATCTAAAAATCCTTCTTTGCGGAAAAGTCTGGTAAGCCTGGCGAGTACCTGAAGATGGGTTTTATCATCGATGCAGCAAACAAGGAAAAAGATGCTTGTAAGTTTGCCATCGGGTGCGCCGAATGGGATACCATTGGGGACAATCCCCAAGGAGATGATGGATTCGCCCAGGGTGTTTTTAATTGGGTGGTGTGGGTGAGGTATGGCGATGCCACCTGCAAGCGCAGTGCTTGCAATGCTTTCTCTTTCGACCAATGCAGCGTGGATAGCAGCGGGGTCATAAATTTGCCAAGATTGTTCAGCAAGGGTTACGAGTTCTTTTAATACCGAAGCCCTAGTGCTGGCTTTTAAAGGGCTTGCAATGCAGGCTTCGCCTAGAAACTTACTGACTAGCAAGCCGCGTTCGCATTCGATGGGTGCGTGGCTTTCAAAGTGAAGCAAGGTTTCGTTTTCATGTTCGTGAAGATTAGATTCAATCCAATAATTGATTTCATTGCGATGAAAGCGCCATTCGCCCCCGACTTTTTTTCCTGGGATGGTGCCTTTGTTTGCAAGTTTATTTACATCTCGAGCATCCTGCTTGAGATACTTTGCAAGTTCATCAATGTTCATCGATTCATAGGACATGAAAGAAGCCTTCGAAGGTTATTTGTTGGTTGATTTATCGGTGAGTATGCCTGGAAGTTCGAAGCCTTTTCCGCCCTTAAGCAGTTGTAATTGTGCTTGGGTTTGTTGGCTGAGACCCCATAGGCGAATAAAACCTTTGGCTGCATCGTGATCGAATTGATCGCCTTTTTCGTAGGTTGCAAGGTTCTTGCTGTAAAGGCTGTTTTCGCTCTTACGGCCTGCCACGGTTGCGCTACCTTTGAAGAGTTTCATGCGAACTTGGCCCGAAACAAAACGCTGGCTGCTGACAACGAATTGTGCAAGATCTTGATGGAACGCACTAAACCATTGCCCATTGTAAATAAGGTCCGCATATTCCTGAGAGACAATAGATTTAAAGCGCTGAGCCTGTTTGCTCATGGTGAGCGATTCCATTTCGCGATGTGCAAAATGAAGAACCACGCCTGCTGGGGCTTCGTAGAGTTCGCGAGATTTGATACCCACTAATCTGTTTTCAACATGATCGATACGGCCTACGCCATGCTCACCTGCAAGCGTGTTAAGTTTGCTGATGAGTTCAACCCCGTCCATTTTCTTGTTATCAAGACCAACAGGGATACCCTTATCGAAATCGATAACCACATAAGCGGGGTCATTGGGGGTATTGGCTACATCTTTGGTCCAGGCGAAAGTTTCTGGTGGCGGTTCGATCCATGGATCTTCAAGCACGCCTGCTTCGCAACTTCGGCCCCAAATGTTTTGATCGATACTAAACAGATTATCTTTAGAAATATTTACGGGGATATTTCGTTCTATCGCAAAAGCGATTTCTTCATCCCGGGTCATCTTCCATTCGCGCACTGGAGCAATAATTCTTAAATCTGGCGCAAGAGTTTGGAATGTAATATCGAATCGAACTTGGTCGTTTCCTTTGCCGGTACATCCATGAGCAACAGCTTTGGCATTATGCTGCCTAGCTGCATCGACCATAAGCTTTGCGATTAGCGGACGCCCCAGAGCAGTAGCAAGGGGGTACTTGCCTTCATAAATTGCGCCTGCCATCAAGGCGGGCCATACGAAGCAATCAACAAAGAGGTTTTTAGCATCGAGTGCGATGGCTTCGACTGCGCCGGTTTTAAGGGCCTTCTGCCTAATCGCTTCGATGTCTTCCCCTTGGCCTAGGTCGACCGTGAAGGTTATAACATCCAGGTCGTACTTTTCCTGAATCCAATGAACCATAACAGAGGTGTCTAAGCCACCAGAGTATGCCAGAATAACTCTATCGCGTTTTCCCTTAGTTCCTGCCATGAAGATTCTCGTCTGATTGGTAAAATGGGTAAAATAGCATTTGCGCTTGTGAAAGCTATTCCTTTATTCTCGAGACCGTAGGAAGTATGTCAATCCCTTTTCAGCTTTTGGTTACAGAAGGTTTTCTAAATGAAATGCTAAATCATGCCATCGAAGAGCTCCCCTTTGAGTGTTGTGGGGTGCTGGGCGGGCGGTTTGAGACCAGAGAAACCGAAAAAATCGGAGTTGTTTCCACGGTCTATAAGCTCGAAAATTCACTCAAAAGCGAGATTGAATTTCTTTCCTCTGCTGAAAGTATGTTAAAGGTGGTAAAGGAGTTAAGGAAAAAAGGTGAAGAGATGCTGGTGGTTTATCATTCCCATCCGGTTTCGTTTCCCAAGATGAGTAAAAAAGATTTAGATATGATCGATGGTACCAACCTTTTGCATTTAATTGTCGGGAATGTCAAAACGATTCCCGAATTTGGGCTCTGGTGGGTGAACGAGCAAAAAAAAGCGATTCCTTGCACTTTCATTATCGATAATCCACGGTAATACCCAAAACGCATGATTCACAACAGGGGCTCTGGTTAAAAAGAGTCGTTTTGGTTCAGTTGGTAGACTCTGCCGATTATTCAACTCGTAAAGATTAAAACGATATGCACGAAAATACAACTTGTAAAAGTTGTGAGGGCTATTCTGCCGATAGATAAATCGGATGGATTGTCTAAAGTTATTTTAAAGGCAGGAGCCTCACATGTTCAATTGGAAGTTGGAATCGATCAAGAGGATGTTTGGTTTAAAGAAATCGAACAAGGGCATAACTGCCCGAAAACTTAATATTGAAAACTTGGAAGAGCGAATTGAATGCGCCACCAAAGTGTGGAACGGCAGTTTGGCCGGGGTTGGGACTAATGGCGTACTTGGGCCCCCTCCCGAATATGGCGTAAATGGAGATCCGACATTTAGCTCTTTTATGGCATCCTATGAAAATAGTAACGGATTTGTTACACTTGGTAATAATTGGGATCCTACTCTAGGGCAATCTTCCCTTCCCCAAAATGGTGACACTCTTGTATTTCCACTTATTGCTGATGCCCGGTTGGCTACACCAACTGCAGGGGTGTTTGGTGATTTGACACGAATTGACACTACTGCGGATCCAATTGGGCCGCCACCTGGGCCAATTGAGGTTAATTTGATAAATGATTTGTCTCCCGATACATTTGGGAATCTTCCAGGATACCTGCGTGATCCCATATCTGGGGTGAATTATTTTGATCCACTTGTTTATGTGGATGCGATTCAATTTGATGGGGCAGGGTATTATCTTTATGGAAGGGACAACCCTCAATTTGGTCCATTTAATAGAAGAATCTCACCAGTAAATAATTTTCCCACGACCATAACTGCGGAGTTCTTTTTTCCTGGTGCTTTATCCGATCCTACAGATACTTTTTTTAAGCCTTTTAATTGGACAATTGGCTCTGTGGTTACCGTGGATCCTGCCACAGTGGATCCCGTTACGAATATATCTTTTAATCCAGCAGTGCCATTAAATATCCAGACACAAATGGTTGCTAATTATGCTGGAAGTTCATTGGTAAACCCAACAGATACCTCCGCTGGAAATGCCAACTGGATTTATAGCCCAATTAATGCTGGAAATCCCAATGCACCCGCTGGGTCTTCGTTTGTTTTTAATGTTGCCCAAGAAGGCTCTTTTTTGATTTTGGACTCTGATATTGCGGAAGCACAATCTGGTAATATTGATGGTGGTTATGTGCTATTAAATGACGTGAACAATAACAAAATAGTGAAACAAGGATCCGGTATATTAGTTTTTGAATCCAATAATGGGTATACAGGTTCTACTTCTGTTTTGCAGGGTTTATTGATTGTCTCAGATAGTAATGGTCTCGGGCAAGCAACGACAAATTCCAATGTTGAGGTTTCCAATGGTTCATTGATGTTAAGTATCGACCAGTACGGCACAAGGAGTGGGGTAGGGATTAGAACCTTGGCACCGATTGTAATTGATAATCGTAATTTGGTGCTTTTGGGTGGTGATGGTTACAGGCCATTAACCCAGTTTGAGATAAATTATCCTATTTATGTGCCTTTTGGGGAGTTTACGGGTCGAGATTCTAGACTCGGGTTTGGTGATTTACCTCATCAATGGAATGGAACGGTTACGCTTAATTCAAATTCTTCGGAAGTGACAACATCTTTGACCGCAGATCCTTATGGAATTACAGCACCAATTGATCCCTTGGTGCTTACCAGTGGGGTTCCTGCGAACCCCACTGGAGACCCAAGCGTTGGTCAAGAATTTGCCAGCGTAACAGAAATAAACGGTGTGATAAGTGGTGTTGCAGGATTGCGTAAATGGGGGGAAGGTGTTGTTCAACTTACCCAAGCCAATACTTTTAGTGGTGATGTGGTAATTTTTGATGGTTTTTTAAATGCACAAAATAACACAGCCCTTGGTCCAGTTAGTACGCCAAAAAATATTATTGTTCGAGAACTTCCTGCCAACTTAATCCCTGCTAGTTATACTAGTCAACAATTAGCAGGCGCCCTAACTCTTGGTGATGAGGTTAATGGTGGGCAGAATCTTGTTTTTGGCTCACAGTATAATTTAATTCTTCAGGATGGTAATACAAGCACTGTTTCTAACAACGGCCCAGACCAAAATCCTGGCACACCTTTAAGCCAAGGGGCAAGAGTTGAAGGATTGGGTGCTTTTCAAGTAGTTTCACCAAATGACAACCCTAATTTTGCAGAATGGCAGGGCGGGGTCGAAGTTCAAACTAATGCATCCATTGGCGGCACCCCCGATTCAACATTATTGATCAGTGGTACTGTAAGTGCAGTTACTGGTGTAACTTTGGAAAAACGAGGCTCCATGACCGTTGGTATCTCAGCAAATAACTCTTCGACTTTTACGGGTAGCTGGTTAGTTAGTAATGGCGATTTGCAGGTTATGAATAATAATGCCTTGGGTGCAGCTACCTCGGTAAGTGTTACGCAATTGAGCCCCGTTTTGCCTGGGCTTTCAGGTGCAGGTTCAATCCAAGTCAACGGTAGCGGCTTGAATATTTCAAATAATGTGACCATTCAAGGAACTGGTTTTAATGGTTTTGGAGCATTGCAAAGTATTGGACAAAATACTTGGAGCGGAACCATTACCGCAGCAGGAACAACTTCTCTTGGTGCAGGCGCTGGAAGTGAATTAATTGTAAGTGGCCAGATCACTCAGGCCGCTGGAATTCCGGCTAATAGTCAGTTGATTAAAATTGGTGCAGGAACTGTTGTAGTTTCTAATGCTCAGACTAGTTTGAATCTTCCTATTTCAGTTCAGGAAGGCACTTTGTTAGTTCAATCTCCTGGTAATCTTGGTATTGGAACTAACCAAATTACCGTTTCCACCTCGGTGCCTGTGAATTCTGCAACTCTTGCTTTGGATGGTGGAATTACTATTTCGGGTCGAACATTGAACCTTGATGGAACAGGTGTTGCGGGAGCAGGGGCGCTTCGAAGTATTAGTGGAAATAATACTTGGGGCGGCAATGTGAATCTGGCTGGAACTATGCAACTCGCTTATGTTGGGGTTGATACGGGTACACTTACCCTTTCCGGGAAAATCAATGGCGGATCTTCCACCCTGCAAAAAACTGGTGCTGGCACTTTGATCATTTCGGGTAGTGGGAATAATCAAGGTAGTACTGTGGTTGGCGCAGGAACTGTCTACCAACTTGGTCAAGATAATGTACCGGTATTTGTAAATACCAGCGGTACCCTTCAAGGTAGTGGTCGGATTGGTGTTCTTAACATGACCGCTGGCCAAAACGGTACGGTAACTCCTGGAACCCAAACTTCCAGTGTTGCTGTCCTTACTACTTCTGGTATTAGTGCGCAAAGTTCTGTCGGTGTCTTTTCCTTTGACTTAAATACATCAGGTGCGGAGGCAGGCACAGCATTTGACCAAATTGTTGTTAATGGAAATGTAAACCTTTCAGGGCGCCCAGTGCTTGATGTAAACTTAAATTTTGCACCAACCGCTCGCGGTACAAGTTATACCATCATCAATAACGATGAATCAGACCCTGTGGTTGGAACCTTTAATGGCCAGGCGGAAGGTTCTTTGATTACGGTCATAGATACTACGGGTAATAGCGTTTCTTATCGTGTTTCTTATGTTGGTGGAACTGGCAACGATGTTACTTTGACTTGTGTCGGTGTACTAACCACAAATATATTGACCTCAAGCGATGTTGATAACCTTACAGAATATGGGCAGTCAGTTACCTTTACCTCTACCATTTCAGCAGTATCAGGAACGGTCACAAGTGGTACCGTAACTTACTTTGATCAAGGAGTTTCTATTGGGCAAGTTCCTGTGGTTAATGGCATTGCAACCTTCACCATCACTACCTTAAGTGTTAATGGTTCACCCCATGTGATTACTTCCAGTTTTGTTGGCCAAGGGATTTTTGCCGATAGTGTTTCTAATATCATCGCTCAAAGCGTTAACAAATCCAGTTCCAGTGTTGCTGTCACCACGAATAGTCAGATTTATGGTACTGATTTGCCCTTGACCGTTACTGCTACTGTAACGCCTCAATATGCTGGTGGTTCTGCAACCGGCCAGGTTCTCTTCCGAATCGATGGCGTAATTCAGCCATTGCAAACCATAAGTACTACCGTTATAGATCCAACTACAGGTGCAACTACTGCTACGTTGCTTACTTCAATAAGCACAACTGGTTTTCATACGATTGATGCTTTATACCTTGGTGATAGCAATATAAATGGCAGTGCTTTTTCTCCTATTTTTAATCAGCAGATTTTAACAACTGCGATTACCACCCTTGGACTAGTTTCCTCTAGAAATCCTGCAGATAGACTTGCTACCATTACTTTTACAGCAAGCGTAACTAATCCGATTATTCCTGCAGAGTCCACGATAGGATTGGTGCAATTCTTAGATAATGGAGTTGCCTTGGGCGCACCTGTGGCTGTTAGTAATAATGTTGCAACTTATTCAACTAGTACTTTGACGGGTGGTCGTCATACGATTACTGCGAACTATCTTGGCTCGCCTAATGGTTCCAACACTAGATATTTTTCTTCCTCGTCAGCTACGATTTATCAGGCTGTTACTGCAACTAGCAATTTGGTAGTTACCGGTACGAATGAAGGCGGCGGCCCACAAGTGAACGTATACAATCTGTTAACTCAAGAGACGACAAACTTCTTTGCTTTTGCTCCATCTTTTAATGGTGGTGTGCGTGTAGCTTCCGGCGATGTCAACGGCGATGGGATTAATGATGTTGTTGTAGCAGCAGGCCCAGGTGGTGGCCCTCAGGTCAATGTTTATGATGGAACTAGCTTGCAACTTGTTCACAGCTTTTATGCTTACAATGCAGCCTTTGACGATGGCATATTCGTTGCGGTGGGTGATGTGAATGGCGATGGCTATGCAGATATCATCACCGGTGCTGGGCAAGGTGGCGGACCTCATGTTCAGGTCTTCAGCGGCCAGAATTATTCCAACATTGCTAGTTTCTTTGCCTACAATCCAGCCTTTACCGGGGGCATTAGTGTTGCCTCGGGTGATGTGAATGGCGATGGCTATTCTGATGTGGTGGTCGGTGCAGGCCCTGGTGGTGGCCCCCATGTTCTTGCAGTCAGCGGGTTCCAACTTTCGCAGGGCACGCAGGTTGTGCTTGCAAGTTTCTTCGCTTTTGATCCAGGCATCAACCGTGGTGTGTTTGTCGGTGCGGGAGATTACAACGGCGATATTGTAGGCGATATTGTTGTCGCAGCAGGCCCTGGTGGCGGTCCTCATGTTAAGGTCTTTAATGGTTCGGGGACTAGCTTGATTGACACCTTCTTTGCTTACGATATTAACTTTGCAGGTGGCTTATCAGTTGCAATGGCAGATATCGATAACGATGGCCTTGCTGAAATTGTAACTGCGCCTTACACCAATGGTGGCCCTGAAGTTAAAGTGTTTAGGTATCAAAAAGGCCAGTTATATAATTTCTATGCCTACGACCCGTTGTTCACAGGCGGGGTATTTGTAGGATAACAATTATTCAAGATTGAGTATTTGAAAAACGAAGTGATGGCTTTAAGAGGTCATTACTTCGTTTTGTTTAATAGGTGCAGATCAAACCAATCTGCGAATTTCTCAAGATCTTTGTTCATATTAGCCCAGCCATGGCCTGCGCCTTTTCGAGTGTCTAGCTCCGCAATTGCGCCAGCCTCTTTCATTTTTTTTACAAATGATTCAGCTTGTTGAATAGAAACTAGTTTGTCTTGGTCGCCATGAATGATCAAAGAAGGCGCAGATTGTTTGCTGATGTGAGTAATAGGGGAAATAGCTGCTCCGATTTTTCTTCTTTCCAAGATGTCTTCAACAGGTTCGAACTGTTTTTTTTGCTGATTGAAAACTACAAAATCAAAGGGGGCAACGATGTTTGGGATTGCCTGGGGGCCCCTGCCTAATTGTTCTTTACCTTCTTCACCCCAGTTGAGGAAGTCTGTAGGTGGGAAAAAGCAGGCTACTGCGTTAGCCCCGCTTGCAAATCCTTGCAATTGGTCTTTTGAATTTAATTCACCACCTTTTTTGCCTGCAACGCCCATCATTAATGAAAGATGCCCGCCTGCAGAGCCACCTGAAATTCCAATTTTCTCTGGGTCAATGTCATACTCTTTTGCTTTTGATCTTATGAATTTGGTAGCACGATGAAGGTCTTCAATCGCTTCGGGAATGGTAAACTTTGGTTGGCTGCCATGTACCACCGCGAATACATGATAGCCACGGCTAGTAAATGGATTGGTCGATTTTGAGTTAATTGCTTCAGGGCTAGAGAACCAGCCACCGCTAACTATCATCACGATTGCGGCACGATTCGATTTTACTGTTGGCTTGAAAACATCCATGGTCAGAGCGAGGCCGTATTTTCTGCCATAAATAACATCGGCTTGTCGGTTTTCCTGAGCAAAGCACGTCGATGTTGCAAGCAATACAAGAATAAAAGAAACTATAACGGATTTAATAGCATGAATCAGCATGGAGATAAATCCAGTAATAGAGGGAAACCAAAAGACTGTATTCCAAGAATAATAAGCGAAATGAATGTGAAATGCGAGGGGTTTAAAAACGGACTTGCTAAAATAACAGTGCTGAAGGTGGGACTTGAACCCACATACCCTTACGGGCGCCACCCCCTCAAGATGGTGTGTCTGCCAATTCCACCACTCCAGCGAAGCTAATTTAAGTATGGTATTTTCGTGGAAGAAATCAAGCCCCCATTGGTTATAAAATGATTAGTCGGGCCAAATAATGCGCAAAGGTTGGGAAAAAAGGCGGTGTAATTTAGAATCTAGGGCCCAGTTTCTTATTTCTTTGCCTTCCATGTTCAATTCTGTCACCGTTTGGCCTAGTCGGGTACCAATCAAAAAATTTCCGTTCGAATTCATGGTCAAAGTAGGGCCATAAATATTAGAATTGCCAGTATTTAAGCTTAATTTAATGGTTTTCAATAATTTCCCTTCCTGATTGAACTCATTGATAGCTTTGCCTCCGAATTCAGGTATTAAAATCGAACCCGACCGGGTTCCTTGAATCTGATACCCAAGAATAGTGCGGGCAGGTTCAATCGCCCCTAATGAAATCTTTGTTTTTTCCTTCTTAAGGTTTTTTCCATCAAGAATAAGCAAAGATTTATCCTTGAAAACAATTGCATAGTCGCCATTGATTAGCCGGGTGCCCGCCAGGCAATCATTATTGACCTCAATACTTTCGATGATTTTGTTTGTGTAATCGAGGACTAAAAGGTTTTTCCGATTAAGAATAAACTTCTTTCCTAATCCATCGGTATCAAGTCCAAAAGTGGATATTAGCGGGTCGCTTCTTTCGTAAATTTCGCCAATGTTGTTGATGATCACGTGGCCCCTGGATCGTTCCATCAAAAAAAATAGTGATTGATTGATTGCACAGGCTAGGTCAGCGTAAGAATTGTTGCGAAAAAGTTCCCTAACGGAACCATCTGGATTGAGTGAGCAAATTTTTCCACTCAGGTTGGGTTCTGCAAGGGATGCAAGGATTCGCTTGGGTTGTAATTGATTTAAAGAATATATGTTTAGATTTGTTGAGGCGTTTTTGACTTCCCATGCGGAAGCGAATAGTTTTTGCACTTCTACCGCAGAAGGTTTTTCTTTCGCAAGTTCCTTTTCCGAAGCTTGGTCTTGAATCAATTCGTTAAGTAGTCCTGCAATCGGGCTGAATTGATTGTTATTCAATTCAGGCAATAAGGTTATTAGTAACCCAATGGCTTTTTTGTCTTTTTCTTGAAGACGTGCAAGGAGTGCGTTTGCTTTTACGATAGCTTGGTCGTCAGTTGAAAGTTTTCTGAATGCAATTCCGTTGGGATTCCCAATGGCAAGTACCCGGGCAATAAGAATTCGACTTTTGATTTCCTTAGTTTGCGAAAAATCCTCAAGTTTTTGTACCAATGTTGGGTTTGATTTTATTGTGATACTTAATGCATCCAGCAATGCTTCGGAAGTAAGGATATCAAGTTCGGATGTATCTGCTATTTTGATAAAGTATTCGAAAACCAATTCTGGATTCGACTTTCCCAATAGTCGAATGATCGCTGTTTTGAGAGCAATTGATTCATGTGGAGATATTTGCTCAAGGCAGTCTGAAGCCCTTTTTGCAACTTCGATGTCCTTGCTTTTGATCGCTTTTTTTAATTCAAATATTGCGAGATTGTTAAGCTTCAGTAGTTCTCTGGAGGCTTGCTCTCGAACTTCAAAACTTTCGTTTCCAAGATCAATAACCAATTTTGAAGCTTTTATTCCATTAGTTGCATTTGGGATTCTGGATTGTAGCCAGTTTTGTATATCCTTGGGTTTGGTCGATATACCTGATTTTTTAATGATTATATCATCCCAATAATTCACTTCATCTTCAGGCCATCCTCCATGTGTAATATTGCAGAAAAGAAGCAACAACAAAAATGATTGCAGAAGGCTTTTACTCATGGCCTAAATGCTCGGGTAACCCTGGTGTTTGATTTGTACGACCAGATTTCTTTGCCTTTTGGATCTATTTCTAAGGCTTTCATTTGCGTCATTGATGTAACAAGAGTGTTTCCGTTTGGCAATCGCACAGCGGCCACGGGTTGCTCGCATTCAAATTTCCATACTTCTTTCCCTTCATTGTTAAATTCAATAACCCTGTTGCCATAAACTTCAGTGATGAGGGAATTGCCGTTGGGAAGAATATCTACTTTTCCGCCTGATGTTCTAACATCAATGTCGTAAGTGGCGACAGGTTTTTTGTTTTTATCAAACCGTACAAACTTTGCATTTCCTTGCGGGGTGCTAAGCACGAGGCAGATATCTCCATTGGAAGCAATGTTGGCTTTCATTATTGGTTCATTGTTGGGCGGGGTAAATTCCGATATTTCTTTGCCTTTTTGGTCAACAAAAACGACATTGGATTTTGAGGCAATAAAAATGGATCCATCTTCAAGTTTTTGTACTGCCAGTGGGCCATCAATTTTCTTTTCCCAAATTATTTCTCCTTTTTTGTTTCGTTCTGTGACTTTGTTTCCCTGATGCTCTGCAACTAGAACTTTTTCATCAGGAAGGATTTGGGCATCAAGGGGGAATTGCAGATTGTCGATTTTCCAAAGAATATTATTGCTGGAATCTAGCATGATTATCCTGCCTGCATCTAATAAAACCACGAGGGTTTTTCCGATGTTTTTGGCATTAAATGCAATTTGAGCTTCAGGTATTATCGAAGAATCCGTGGTTCGCTTTGCCCATTCTTTTTGAAGCTCAGGTTGAGGAAGTCCAACAGGGGGCAGGTTCGTTGGTAGTAATTTTCTAAGAAAATGATCGAGTACAGAAGATTCCCATTGGCTTACAGAACTAATGCTGCTGACGAGAGGCTCGATAGATCTTTTGTCACCTAATTTGGCAAAGGCTAGGGCGACTTTGTAACGCACTCTTGGTTCATTAGAATTAAGAAGCGAGAGGGTTTCTTTTTTAAACAACTCCGGATTAATATTTGCCAAAGCTTCTGCACAGAGAGTTTTGACCACGGATTTATCGCTACGAATCGCATCAAGGATGATTTTCGAGGGTGTTCCATTTTCTGAACCTGTAGCAGTGATTGCGTGGATTAAATCTTCGGTGGTTTGATCGAGTTCTGAAAACTGTGAATAGCTTATTAAAGCTTGCAGAGCACCTTCAGGTTTCTTTGTGCCCAATAATCGAATTGACGCAGCGACGACGAATTTTCGCGACCCTTCTTCGATTTTTTGAATACAGTCTTTTGCCCTTCGAGATATTTCGACATCCGGACTTTTAGAAGCAGTTTTTAATTCAGGCAATGCTGCGATTCCGATTGCATTCAAGGTTGCAGAGGTTTGTTCGCGGGTTTCAAAATTGTCATCCCCTAATTTTGAAATGAGTGCCTTGATCTGAATTGGGTCAAATTTATCTTCAGAGCGGCGAGCTAAAAATTGAATCAATGAATTACCATCAGATTTTAAACCGGCATCCGCAAGTGTTTTTTCATCTTCAGTCGTGTTATCCAAGGCGAATGGCAATAACACTGCCAAGATTAATGCCCCTAATTGTCGTACCGGCATTTTAATAGCCTCCTGGCTTAGTTTGTTTATCTGGTTCGAATCCTGAACACTGGGTGAAGGGCCTGTTTTTCTGAAAGTTGCTTCCCTGTTCGGTCAAACTCGATCAGTTTGGGCGGAACAGTTTGGGTTGCTATGAGAATATTTTTATTGGGTAACCTTACTGCAGCAGTAGGTTGATTGACCGTAATGTCTAAAACAACTTTTCCTGAAGGATCAATTTCTTGGAGTTTGTTATGCCAGGTTAAGGGTAGGATTACTGTACCATCTTGAAGAATATCATTGGCATGGCTTGCGACCCCCAAGGGTAATCGAACAATATTAGATTCTTTGCCTGTGCGGTCGATTTTTAACAATGTCATTTGGTTGGTCGCAACGAGGTAAGACCCATCTCTAAGCCTTTCCGCACTCATGATGTCGCTTTGAGGCCTTGGTAAATTAAGTATTTCTTTACCAGATCGATCAACTTCCAGAATCATATTTCTGCAGGTGATAGAAGTAAGGCCGCTGCGAAGTCGGGTTGCACTAAGCGGGTTTGATGTTACGGTTTTTGTCCAAAGAATATCGCCTTTAGTGCTGCGCTCGGTGATCTTCATGTTGTGATGTTCTGTAATTAAAATGCGGCCATTGGGAAGCGCTTGTGCATCCATAGGGCCAGAAAGTCCTGTTATTGTCCACCGGGCCTTGCCATTGCGATCTAATTCAAGAACTTGATTGTTGGCAAGACTTGAAATGATAGTGTTGCCCTTGGATACAGCTTGTAGGTTTCCCAGAAGGCTTTTGGTTAAAGATGTTTTATCAGCATTTTTAGACCACCAAGCGAGCCATGCATCCTTTGTTTTTTTTCTGTCAGAAGGTGCAGTAGGCAGATCGGTGGGGAGGTTTGCCCCTGCGAGTTCGAAAAGAAAAGTTTCGGTATCCGAGGATTGTTCCTGATTTAAATCTGCGAGCGTGTTTATCAAAATCGGGATAGCAGTTTTGTCCGCAAGATTTGCTAGAGCCAGAGCTATGCGATTTCGAATCCACGGATTTTTATCCGCAAGGATGGTTTTGATTGCTTCTTTGGAATTTGCATCGTCGAATGGTAGAAGCAGAATTCCGGAAGCTAGTTTAACCCTTGGGTTTTCAGTATTAAGGGATTTTAAAACTGCGTCATCAGGGCTCGATTGTTGGCGGGCATAAAGGACTGCAGATTCTAGGAATTCGTTGAATTGCTCATCCGATTCTGCGACGGGGAAGTATGCCAGTAGCGCAGGCAACAAACCTTTGGTTTTTTTAAGGGCGAGGATTCTTACAAGTGATGGAGAAATCGGCTTCGATTTAGATTCTCCCATTTCTTCGAGAAGGCTTTTTGCCCTACCTTTAATTTCAACATCCATGGAATTGGTCAGTGATCTAAGCGAGGGGACGACGAGGTCGCCTAGAGCTTTTATTTTCAGCGAAGCTTTCTCGCGAGTTTCGAAATTATCATCGCCCAATTCCCGGATTAAGTCTTTGATTTTTCTTTGATCTTCTGGGGTGGGTGTTTTTTGCGTAAATTCTGGTAGTAATTTTTCGCCATTGATTTCTGTCCACCATTTTTTCCAGATTCCAGCATTCCCCTTTGGGGTTCCCTTATTCTTAATTAATTCTTGTGGTGCAAGATCTCCTGCAATTTCGAGAAGCAGATCTTCTGATTCTTGGGCTTTGTTTTCAGGAAGGATGGGGAGTAAATCAATTAGTAGTTCGATGCCTAATGAATCCAGATTGCGTGACAAGGTTGAAGCGATTAAAAACCGTACTTCAGGGGATTCATCTTTAATGCTTTTTTGAAGTAGATCTTTTGGCAGAAGTTTCTGAGCGGGAATCAGCATCTCCCATGCGAGAATTCTCTGAGTTTTTGAAGGCGAAGAAAGCGCATCAATAATCAAGGAATCTGGTGCGCCTTTCTTCCATGTTAATTCGAAGAGGGTTTTTCTGGCAAAATCCCATGTTGCCTCTTGGTCTAGCACAGGGAATACTTCAAGTATACCTCGTATTGCTAAGTCGGGTGAACTTGCGGCTAAGGTTCGAATTACTGCGATTTCGGTTTTGCTGGATTGTGTGCCCACCATATCTAAACAGTTTTTTGCGAATGTTTTAACTGCGCCTTCAGAAGAGTTTTCGAGATTTCTTAATGCCGGCCTCCCGGTCGGCCCCATGGAAGTTAGAGCCATTATTCCTTGAGTTTGAATTTCTCTAGAGGAAGATGAAAGATCTGCCAGTGCTTTTACGATTTCAGTTTCGGTGAATGTACTTTTTGATTTTCGGTTAAGCCAGTTTCCTAGATCGCTAGGTGCTAAAGAGAATCCCGCCTTGGTTAGATAAACCGTGTCGGTTTCGAGAGAGTCCTCATTTTCAAGTGCAAGAATTGGGCGGGGTAGAGTGCAATAAACGAAGATACCAAAGCTTATAGCAAGCGTGCTTAGTATTTGAAATAAATGAAGTTGCTCAACATTCCTGAGTTTATTTGTCATGGGGCTTTACCTACTTTAATTGAGCGATAAGAATTCGGTGCACTTTCGTATATTATCTTGCCATCCATTTGGATTTCAACAATTTTTGATCCGTTTAAACTTGGCGCCACTACATTTCCGTTTGGAAGTTTAGTAGGGATTCCTGGCATTGTTATTGTTGATTCCCATGTAGATTGGCCGCTGAAGTTAAACTCCATGATTTTGTTAAGTGTTGGAATGCTTACAAGAACCCGGTCATTTTGAGTTATTGCGCCACCATTGATGCCGAAGTTGGTGGGGAAGGGTATCCGTGATTTCGAGACTTCATTGCCTTTGGAATCGAGTTTTAAGAATACCCCATTATAACTCAGCAAGGCGTATTCGTTGGTGCGTGTTTTGCAGGCAGCCAGAATTGTTTCATTTGGGTAGGAAAAACTGAAGATCTCATTGCCATTTCTGCCGACTTCAACGATTTTGTTTCTGGAAGCTATGAAAATGTTCCCATTTAATAGTCGCTGTGAATGGAAAGGATTAGTAACGGATTTTTCCCAGGAGATATTTCCTTTGGTGTCTCTTTCGGTGATTCTGTTAGCGCCTTGTTCGGTGATTAAAATTTTGTTGTTTGGCAGTAAGAGGGCATCGGTTGGGTTGGAAAGATTTGCAATTTCCCAGAGGGTTTTTCCTGAAGGGGTGACCAAGAAGACGCGCCCTGATTTTTTTTCTTGATTGAACGACTCAACCACTAGAAAGTTTTTAAGCGCCTCGTGGTTTTTTAACCCCGGAGTCAGTACTAATTGAGTTCCTTCTTTTTGCCACCATGTATTCCACGCTGCAGCATCCGCTTTGCTATCGTTTTTGCTTTCAGGCGATTTTTCTTTGGCGATTGCCCTAAGGGTTTGGTCTATTGCTTCTGCTTTTTCTGCGGGGACTTTTGTCATCAGTTCAATTAGAGTTGGAATCGCAGATTTGTTCTGGTTTTTTATCGATTCACGTGCAACTTCAAATCTTACTCTTACTGATGAATCTGAGAGTAAGGTTGTACAGGTTTTTTGTGCTATTTCATTTGGCGATTGTGCTAAAACCCTTCCTGCAAATGTTCTGATTTCCTCAATACTTGAGGTTGATGCCGCTATCAAGGCCGGCGGGGGTGTGTTTTGATCATTCAGATAAAGCCCTAGGCATTCGCCTAGAAGATCTTGAATATTGTCGTCATTGCAAGAGGGGATATAGGCCAATATGATCTCGATTGCATTTGCAGGCCTAGCTAAAGTAATCAGCCTGATAAGTGCGGGAGTTACTTGGTTTGATTGTAATAGGAGTTTGATTGCGTTTGAATCTGGCTCGATTAGTTTTGCAATATTCATGTCGAAGGCTGCACGGTTTAAAAGAAAAGCTTGCAGGGCAGGATTGCTTTTAAATGATTTGCTGTTGATATATTTTTTAATCAGTTCAATGTTGTTGTCTTTGAAAACCTTATCGGCCTCCGTAATCATTGCTATAGGCGCAGTTGATTCTCGTAATAATGTAAGTAAATCTTGTTCGTTGATAGATTTCCACCAACCTGCCCAGGCTGCTTGATTGATACTTCTTGAAATTGAATCATCGTTTTTCGGCCCTTGAATTGCCAATTCCCCTGCCAAAGTTGCAAGTGCTGTTTCGATCAAAGAAGATGTGTCCTTAGAATCGGAGGCCAAAAGTTTAAGGGCTGTAGGCATAGCGACTCGGTCTTTCTGTTCTAAAAAGGCTAGCACTAATCTTGTTCGGACCAAAGAAGAGGTGTCGTTTAGAAGGCTTTTCGCCATTGAAATCTGTTTGGGGTTTCCCTTTCGCACTAGAATTTCTGCTGCGACAGCTCGTTTGTAAGGGTTAGTGTCTGTTAGTGTTTGTTCGAAGACAGTTCCAGAAGTTGTAAATAAGCCCCTTAATGTTGATTCGCATTCGTTGCGCAATATTTCTTCAGCGGCAAATGGAAGGTAAGCAAATAAAACTTCAGATGATTCTGCTTTTCCTTCAGATGCAATAACTTTAAGTGCAGAAGAAATAAGGGTTTCAGAGCCTTTCCCTTCGAGCAGTTCGATGCATTCTTTAAGATTTTTTTCAGATGCAGGGTCTAGTATTTCGCCTAATGCCTTTTTGAGAGTTGAGATTACATAGTCGCCCATGCAGATTAAATCTTTTTTAGCAGCGAGTTTTTCTTCTGGGTTTCCGTTTATAAGTTGGGCAATCAACTTTTCGATACTTGCCTTAGCAGGAATTGATGAAGAACGACCTTTAAATAGTGGAATTAAGGATTGAGTATTTGCGGGGTTGAATCCTGCGGTTTTAAGTAATTCGCGTTCGGTCGAAAGTTCTTCGCTGTAGAGTGGTTGCAATGAAACCCAAAAAGCCAATCCTAAAAGTATTGGCAGATATTGTAAGTATGGACGAAACCGGTTGATTGAACTCATGGTAATCGATTAATCAATAGGGTCGGTATTTCACATTGTTGGCTACCTTTTTAAAGTTTAGACGAAATCGTTGTAGAAATGAAACAAGGAATGGGAGAATAACAAAAAAAGCTTCGGGGATTGTCCCGAAGCTTTTGTGTAGAATTGTGCTTGTTTGAAAAATTTCAGGGTAGGAAGACTTCGATTCGGGCTGTTTTTCTTTGTCTTGCTAAAGTGTCTTGGAAAAATTCTTCACTGCAAAAATCCCTGACTTCATCTTTGATTTTAGTAAAGTCTGAAAGTTTTCCGTCTTTTCTTTCGTTAACCCTTATCAAGTGGATACCCATCTCTGTTTCTATCACCTCACTGATTTGCCCGGGCGCCAATTTAAATGCTGCGCTCGCCAAGGGTTCATCCAAGGCATATTTTCTAGGGATTAATCCTAGATTTCCCCCCATAGGGCCAGAAGAATCCTGCGAATATGCTTTGGCAGCACTTGCAAAATCTATTTTATTCATCACTAATTGGTTTCTGACATCTTGCATTTTTGCTTTAAGTTTTGCTGTTTCACTTGGGCTCATTCCAGGGGGAATTCTCATGATAATCAGTGAAACCCCGACCATTGTGCCATCGAAGAAATCTTTGTTGTGAAGAAAATAATTATAAACATTTTCATCTTTGATTTTCGCTGCTGCGAAATTCCCCCACTGCAACTTAAGGCGCATAGTTCGCTTTAATTGAGCTTCGGTTTGTTGGGTTTCGTTGCAGAGGCTTTGAATGGTTTTTCCTTGTTTCTTTAGTTCCGCTGCAAGTTCTGCCATTTTTTGGTCCAAAGCTTGCTCCGGAATTGCTGCAGTATTTTGCCTGATAAATTGCTGCATCAGCAAATCATCAATCAACATTGCCATTGCATCTCGAACCATCTGTTTTCTAGTGTTTTCTGGCACTTGAACTGGGCTTGGACCCATTTGTTTAATGATGCTTTCGAGTTCAGCCCCGCTGATTTGCTCGCCATTGATATTTGCAACCGTTGCAGGAAATTTTTTAGAAGATGGAGATTGGCCTAGGGTGGAGGTTGTTAAAATGGATAATCCCATGCATATAGTGGCTAAACTCGTTTTCCAATTCATACTAATTCTCCATATTACCAATAATGGGTTATTCCTTCGGAGATGGCAATAACATGAAAAAAAGTGAATGGGTAGGCCAATTCCTTTTACAATTGTTGTTCCATTCGATTATAATTTGCCAAGGTTGGGGAGATATCCTTGTTTAACAATTTAGGAGCTGATTATGTATTTTGATTCAATGTCAAGGCGCGGGTTTGTCCAGAAGGCAGTTGCTGCATTAGTATCTGCTGGTTACCCATTGTGGTATGCCAAGGAAACCGTGGCTGCTCAAGAAGCAAAAAAACAAGAAATTCCTAATGGCCCAGTCATGGGTGCAATCGGAATTGGTAGTCCTTCAAGTAGGGGCCGTGCTATTTACGGCGATGCTCGCAGAAATAAAGCGACATTCGTTGCTGCATGTGATGTTGAATCAAACCATCTTGCCAATGCTGTTGCCATGATGAAGAAAGACGGCTCCGCAGATGTTAAGGGTTTTAAAGATTTTCGTGAACTTCTTGACCGCAAGGATATCGAAGCTGTTACAATCGCTACCCCTGATCACTGGCATGCCTTGGTCGCAATTGAAGCCCTCAAAAAAGGTAAGGATGTTTACTGCGAAAAGCCTTTGACTTTGACTGTCGAAGAAGCCTTGGCCGTGATGAAAGCTGCTGAAAAATCAGGCCGCACCTTCCAAACTGGAAGTCAACAACGGTCTGGCAAGCAATTCCGACTCGCTTGCGAATTGGTTCGCAATGGCCGTATCGGAAAGATTAAGCAAGTAGAAGCCCGTATTGGTGGCAACCCCGTGAGTGGCGCGATCGCCAAGGCTGAAGCTCCAAAAACTTTGGATTGGGATATGTGGTTGGGGCCAACTCCAATGGTTGATTATCTTTATGAAGCTCGTGGCGAAAGAAAAGATAATAAGGGTAATGCTAAGAAGATTGAATTCACCAATTGTCATTATGAATTCCGCTGGTTCTACAATTACTCGGGTGGGAAAATGACTGATTGGGGTGCCCATCATATTGATATCGCACAGTGGGGTTTGGGGATGGATGGCAGCGGTCCTATCGCTGTTGAAGCTAAGGGTGCAGAACCTTACAAGGGAAACAATGGTTATAATTGTCATCCTAATTTCAAGGTTACCTACACTTATGCTAACGGTGCTAAGTTGTTGGTTTCCGATTCCACGCTGCCTGACACCATCGGTGATAAAGATAGCAATGGTATTTTGTTTGTAGGTGAAAACAATCAGTGGATCTTTGTAAATCGTGGCAAGATTACTGCAAGTGATCCTAAGTTGCTTGAAGAACCGCTTAAGCCAGATGCTATGAGGCTTGAAGTTTCGAATGATCATATGGGTAACTTCTTTGAATGCAGGAAAAATGGTAAGAAGCCAATTTGTAATGCGTCCATTGGTGGTGGCTCTGTGATTGTTTGCCAAATTGGTGCGATTGCCTTAAGGACTGGCAAGAGCCTGAAATGGGATCCTAAGGCTTATACCTTTGATAACTCAGAGGCTAATGCAATGCTCAGCAATCCAATGCGTAAGCCTTGGAAGCTGGAAGTGTAGGCTTGGATTTTTATTCCAATTGGCAAGGGGTCCCACAACCATGGGCCCCTTGTTTTTTATCATGCGCTATGAATGGGTAAATCTTTCTGATGATATGTTGCTTCGTCAATGCGAGGTGGATACATACCGTGCAAGTGGACCTGGCGGGCAGAAGCGTAATAAAACTAGTTCTGCAGTAAGAATAAGGCATCTTGCTAGCCAGTTGCTGGTGATTGCGGAAGAAAGTAGGTCGCAGCACGAGAACAAAGCGAAAGCATTGAGGCGATTACGAAAAGCTTTTTATTTAAAGTTGCGTGAACCTTTGGTAGTAGGGGCAGAGGATGGATGGCTTGCTAATCATCAAGAAATATTGCCTGCATTAGATAAACAAGGCAGGCTTTCTGTAGGGGTGAAAAATCCTGCGTTTCTACCTGCTATAGGTGCGCTTCTTGATATGTTGGAACTTTGTCAGGCACGGGTTAGTGATCTTGCAAAGGCTCTGGGTGCATCAACCGCATCTGTGGTAGGATTCATGAAGCAGGATGACAAGGTTTGGGAGACATTGAATCAGATTAGGCAAAAGTATGGCCAACATCTTATGTATTAGGAATTGCAAATGAGCGAACCATATGGGTTTTCGTGGGTTGACGAGAAGAAACTGGCGGGTTTAGCCCGGCCTGTTTCCCAAGAGGAAATCGAATGGCTTAGACAAAATGGAATCGATTTACTCATAACCCTCACCGAAGAAAAGTTGCCTCGCCATTGGATTGATAGTGCGGGCTTGATGATGATTCATGAACCTGTGGTGGATATGGAACCACCAACTTTAACCCAATTAGATCGAATTATAAAATCGATATTAAAAGCGCATATTTCAAATATGGGTGTTGCGGTGCATTGTGCAGCGGGAATGGGAAGAACGGGAGTGGCCCTGGCTTCTTATTATGTAGCCAAGGGCATGTCGCCTAAAGAGGCGATGTCTAAGATTCGCACATTGCGCCCAGGTTCAATTGAAACAGAGATGCAGGAAGAATCGGTTTATGAATTTGCACGCTTGCTTAAGAAGCCTGCAGATTCCTAGTGAGTTTTTGGTGTGCCCTTCGCTTATTGCTGTTTAACGGATTTGAAGCAAACACTTTTATAAGCGGGCCTTTTCGTGAAATAGAAATGCGCTTGGTATATGCTCAAGAATATCCAGCGCAGTCAAACTGTGCTCGCCCAATTGTTTTTTTGCGTGGTCTCCTGCTAACCCGTGTAAATAGACTCCAAGTTTTGCAGCTTCAAATGCTTGCATTCCTTGCCCAAGCAGCGCTCCGATAATTCCTGAAAGCACATCGCCGCTACCTCCGGTTGCCATTCCTGCGTTTCCGGTTTCGTTGATGTAAACGCTTTTACCATCACTTACCACGGTACCATGCCCTTTAAGAACCACGATAATTTCGTGTGAAAGTGCAAAATTCATTGCAAGAGTTTTGCGATCAGATTGGATTTCTTTGGCTGTCAATTTAGTTAGCCTTGAAAACTCACCAGGATGCGGGGTTATTACAACTTGTTTATTATTAAATGCGGTTGGGAATCCATCGGAAGCTAAGCTGTTTAGTGCATCCGCATCTAACAAAACAGGTGTTTCAACGCTAAGGAGGTATTCAGCCATTTCTTGGCAGGCTTTGGTGGGCGCAGCTCCAGGCCCCAGTACCACTGCGCTGGCTCTACCAACAATTGGGCTGATTTGTTGAATTGCCTGTTGATTAAATCGCCCTTCATCATCTTCAGGAAGACCAATGGTGGTATAGCATGGATTTCCGATTGCGATTTCCGACCTGATGGAAGTGGGGGTTCCAATTTGAACCAAACCAGCGCCACTTTTTAATGCCGCTGTGCCACATAGCACCATTGCGCCTGACATTCCTTTACAACCCCCGATAATCAAAGTCGTCCCAAAGGTGCCTTTGTGTGAATCTGCGTCTCTGTGTGGAAGTTGTGGAATGAGGTTGTTCATGGCGAATTCTTTATGCAGGAAGGACAGTGATTGCGGGTTCCGATTTTCCGAAACCGGAGAGGAGAAGAATGAATTTGCCTTGATTAGAAAGTCCCATGTTAGAAACTAATTTTCGGGCGTATATCTTTGGTTCTTCGAATTCATCTGGGGTAACCAAAACAGGGGTCACTCCCCAAAGAAGATTCATTTTACGCACTATGGTAGGTTCGGTAGATAAAGCCAAAATTGGGGAGGATAATCTGGTTGATGATACTACGGATGCAGATTTACCTCCACGGCTTCGTACTACAACCGCACATACATCGATGTCTCGAGTGATGTTTGCAATTGCTTTTGCTACCGATTGCCTTAGTGGATCAGATGAAATGAAGTTGGCAGTAAATGCGTTAGCTGCGGACTGATAGTTTTGGAGCTGCCAAGATTCGACTTCTTTAGAAACTTTTCTCATCATTTGAACAGATTCAACAGGGTACATGCCAGCAGCAGTTTCGCCTGAAAGCATCAAAGCATCCGTTCCTTCGAATACAGCATTGGAAACATCAGAAACTTCGGCCCTAGTTGGTCTTTGGTTTGTTGTCATGGATTCAAGCATTTGGGTTGCGACAATAACCGGCTTGAAGACAGCGCGTGCTTTTCTGATTAAATCTTTTTGAATAATAGGAACCTTTTCAGGGTCCATTTCAACGCCTAAATCGCCCCTTGCAACCATGATTCCATCTGCTTGTGATAAAATTTCGTCAATGTTAGCAACAGCTTGTGGCTTCTCGATTTTTGCTATTACTGGAATGCTTGCATTTTTTGATTGAATATAATCTTGCAGGGTTTTTACATCGGATGCGCTTCGAACAAAAGAAAGGGCTATGTAATCCACAGGATGAGCTACGATGAAATCAACATCCTTTTTGTCTTTTTCTGTTAATGCGGGAACTGATAGAGCTAATCCCGGAAGATTCATACCTTTGTTGTTCTTGAGTATGCCCCCACGAATTACTTCTGCTATCACCTGGGTTTCGGTTTTCTCAAGAACTTTAAATTCCAATAAGCCATCATCGAGTAAAATGCGAGTCCCAAAAGAAACTTCTTGTGCAAGAAGTGCGTATTGGGAGTGAATAAGATTGTTGGCGCCTATACAAGGGGCGGTGTCCAAAGTGACAGTATCACCTTTATTGATTTGGATTTTACCATCAACAAAAGAGCCTACGCGGATTTTAGGACCGCATAAATCTGCAACAATTGTTGCTTCAATTCCGATTGTTTGAGAAATGCGCCTTATTAATTCAATGTTGGCAAGATGGTCTTCGTGCTTTCCGTGTGAGAAATTCAAGCGAAAGATTCGTGCCCCTTCCAGTATTAGAGTTTTTATTATTTGTTCATTGGAACTAGAGGGCCCCAAAGTTGCAACTATTTTTGTTTTAAATGAAATCATCTAATAAGTTCCTAATTAAATTGAAATCGTGTACATAAAGGTCGTTTTTATAATTTAAGTTACTTTAGTTATAGATCATTTTGAAAATAAATACACTGTGGTATTAAAAATGGTCTTGACAGCTTTTGTTTTAAGGGTAAATCCACAATTATTGGGTGGTCCTTGTTGTTGTTTTTAAATTCATTGGGGAATGAGTTTAGCTTGTAACAATGCTTTTTAATTTTAATGCGTTTGGGGGATGTATGTTTAATTTACATGGCGAAAAGTTCCGAGTTGGATTGGCGATTGCAGCTTTTTTTGGGTCAACATTTTCAGTTTTTGCAGAAGTTGAACCCTTAATTATGCCTGCCCCTGTGGAACAGACCAAATCCCCTTTGGAACAGGTTAAATTAAAAGACTCAGAAACCACTGATGGAAAGCCTTTTGTGCTGCCCATTCCTTCTGATTTGCTGAAAAACAAATCAAAACCTACGGATGAACTAGTCCCACCACCCATTGCGCCTCCAATCTCAATCATTCCAGGCGATAAAGATAATGTTCTTAAAAACAGTATCGCTAAACCGGTTTCTGAAATTAAAACAATTGAAACCGGGGTAACTGCTGGCTCAATTGAATCAAAAGACGCCACTTCAGAATATTTAGAGTCTGAAAGAAATGGCAAAAGCTACAAGCTTGAAGGTTTGTTCATGACTGGTGAATACCTTTTGGTTAAACCCAGGCGTGATGCATTTGATTTTGCAATTACTTCAAGTGATAGGCTTGGTGTAATCAATGGCAATCTTAATTCGCTTGATTGGGAAACCCGCAGCGCTTTTCGGGTTGGATTGGGTTACCAATTTGCTGATGGCTGGGATGCGAGTGTAAATTATTTTTACCTGCACTCTGATGCGTCCTCTTCTTTGGCTGCTCCGAACGGTGGGGCGCTCTACGCCACCCTCACCAATAATACTTTCGACGATGTTTCTACAGCTTCCGCTTTGGGAAACCTCGATATGAATGTGATTGATATTGATGTCGGTCGTACCTATAGGGCAGCAGACAACCTGAATTTTCGTTTTACCGGGGGTGGTCGAGTTACATGGATTGAACAGCAGTTTAGTGCTATTTACAACGGTGGAACTCTTGGTGCGGTCAACGATTTTGTAAGTAGTCCTGTTAATTTCACAGGCGCTGGTTTAACTGCTGGCGGTGAAGGTACTTATGCCTTGAATAAGCATTTTGGGCTTTATGCCCGGGGGAAAGTTGCGCTTCTTAGTGGAACTTTCAATAACAATTTGACTGAAACCAATGGGAATGGTGCAACCACTTTTTACAATATTAGTAATAAGTATCATGAAGTTGTTCCAGTGTTGGAAACGGGCGTTGGTGCGGTTCTTACTAAGGACCATATGCATTTTAAAGTTGGCTACGAACTCTACAATTATTTCAATATGGTTGATAGTTTAGATTTCCAATCCTTAAGTTTTGGAAAAGCCTCGAGGAGGTTGAGCGATTTGAGCCTTGAAGCGTTATCCATACAATTTGGTTTAACTTTTTAAAGATTTAACAAACCGAATTATAGTCGAAAAGCTGGTGGGAAAAAGCTTCCCGCCAGCTTTTTTGTTTGTTATTCTATAATAACGATTTTATGTAGTTCAAAGTCGGATTATTAAGAGAAAAGCTTTTTGATGCTTCATTTTACTGTTATTTATAATGGGCAAGTTACTGAGGTTGAGCATTTAGGCGGCCCATTTGAGATTGGTCGAGGCCCGCAAAGAGATAATATTGCGCGCCATACCGTGATGGATTCTTATGTATCCGGAAATCATGCAAAAATTGAACAGATCGAACTTACGAAAGTAAGAATTTTAAATCTAAGTCAAAGAAATTCTATCCGGCTTGATAATGGCGATTCTGTAAACATTGGCGCCTCTATCCAAGTTTCTTTGCCTATAACCTTGTTCATCGGTGAAACCAGTATCAAAATTGATTTTATCCCCGAGGAAGATGAGGGCGAATTGGGCGGCGAAGATGAAGCCCAGTTAGATTCCATGGAATCTGCGATAACCCTTAGCCCGGGGCAGTCTTCTGGTAGTCTTCTCGATTTAGGCCAGTCCCCCAGCCCTGAAAAACTTGCAGTCTGGTTTGAAACTCTGATTGCAGTTCAAAAATCTGCTAGTGGTTCCTTAGAATTCTTTCAAGATACTGCACAAGCTGTTGTGGACTTAATCGGTTTGGATCGTGGCTTGGTCTTGATGATTAAAAATGGACGGTGGATGGTTCAGGCCCGTTTTCCAGATGAAGATGTTGAGAATCGTGAATTTAGCATGTCAGTTCTAGGTAAAATAACTAAAGGTAGAAAGACTTTTTATCAAAGCGGCGCAAACCTTCAGAATGAAAGTGAAAGTGTAATGGGAATTGAAGCGGTTATCGCTTCACCCATTTTTGATAAAGCTGACAATGTCGTTGGTGCAATTTATGGTGTGCGCAATAAATTAACAGCGGGATCGGGTTCGAATATTGGAGTTAATCCGCTAGAGGCGCAAATCGTCCAACTCTTAGCAAGTTCTGTGGGCGCTGGCTTAGCCAGGCAAGAGCAGGAGGCTGAAGCTGGGCGCTTGCGGGTTCAGTTTGAACAGTTTTTTTCTGCAGACCTCGCACGGGAGTTGCAGAAAAATCCAAAACTCCTTGAGGGTCATGAATCTGAAATCACGGTGCTTTTTACAGATATCCGAGGCTTTTCAAGAATTTCTGAATCCCTTAATCCTAGGGAAACTTGTAGTCTTGTTGCTGATGTTATGGAAGAACTTACCTCTTGTGTCATGGCTTTTGATGGGGTGGTGGTTAATTATTCAGGCGATGGAATTATGGCGATGTGGAATGCCCCTGCGCCCCAGTCTGATCATGCTATCAAAGCTTGCAAAGCAGCTTTGGCAATGGTTGCTCGGATGCCTGCAGTCCAGGAACGCTGGAAGAATAAGATTTCTCTTCCGGTAAAGGTAGGGATTGGTATCAATACCGGAATGGCTTTGTGTGGAAATACAGGCAGTAAGATGAAATTTCAGTACGGTGCGCTGGGTCATGCTGTTAACCTTGCAAGTCGTATTGAAGGCGCTACTAAAGTGATGGGTGTACCTATTTTGATAAGTGGTTTTACGAAAAAATTGGTAGGATCATCTTTTGCAACTCGAAAATTAAGAAAAATAAGGGTTATTGGGATTAACGAACCTGTAGATATTTATCAACTTCACGCTGAAGTTTCTTCAATCGAATGGAGAAGTGATGCTGATATTTATGAATCAGCATTAAAACATTACGAAGCCAGTGAATTTGGCCCAGCCTGTCGGGATTTATATCCGCTCATTGCCAATCACAGTGGAAATTATGATACCGCCTCTTTAAGCCTCATGGCAAAATCAATCGAGTACCTTCGTAAGCCACCGTTGTCCTCTTTTAATGGTGTAGAAGATCTAGAATCGAAATAGTCAGCAAGTTGTTTAAGTAGGTAAGGAGACCACGCATGTTCCGGTGCACACAGTTGGTTTTTGTTGCGGTTTTATCTCTTGTTTTTTTAATAATAAACCCTGGTAATAGCTTTAGCGCTGACCCACAAAACGAAGCCTTACCAGAAGATTTAGGAACCAGAAAATTCGGAGCCGATTGGGAATCGTTTCTGGGGAAAAATTCTAATAGCTACTCACCTGAAAAGGGGATTGCTCCATGGCCTGCTTTGGGCCCTAAAATCCTTTGGGGCGCTAGAATGGCAGAGGGCTATTCCATGCCCGCCATCAGTAGGGGCAGGGCCTTCCTTTTTGATCAAGCTAAAGGTACCGCTAGGCTGCGTTGCTGTAATAGTGAAAACGGCAAAGAATTATGGTCGTTTACTTACGATTCCGACTATCAAGATTCGTATGGCTATAGCAATGGCCCACGCTGCTATCCTGTGGTTGATGGCGCACGCGTTTATATCCTTGGCCCTGAGGGATTACTTCATTGCATTAATATTTCCAATGGCAAAGTGATATGGAAAATCAATACTGTTGCTGATTTTAATGTGATTCAAAATTTCTTTGGCGTTGGGAGTACTCCGACTATCGATGGGGAACTTCTTCTGGTTCCTGTTGGTGGCAGCCCCAAGGGCAGTGACAAAAATGATTTTTCCCAACTCAAGGGCAATGGTAGTGCGGTGGTTGCTTTTAACAAATACACAGGCAAGATTGTATATCAGTTTTCAAATGAGCTTGCTAGTTATTCAAGCCCCCTGATTGCGACAATTGATAATAGGAAATATGGGTTGCATTTTGCTAGGGGCGGTCTGATCGGCTTTGAGCCCGCAACTGGAAAGCAGGATTTCTTTTTCCCTTGGCGTTCCCGAATTCTTGAGAGTGTCAATGCTGCAACTCCTGTCGTTGTTGGGAATAAGATTTTTATCTCCGAAACTTATGGCCCTGGTTCAGCGTTATTGGAAGTTAACAAGGGGGCAATTAAGGTTCTTTGGGATGATGAAACCCGTGGGCGCGATAAAGCCATGTTGGCGCATTGGAATACCCCGATTCATGTTGATGGTTTTATTTATGGTTCGAGCGGTAGACATAAATCAAATGCTGAACTTCGTTGCATCGAATTAAACACAGGGAAGGTAAAATGGTCGGTGCCAGAACTTACTCGATGTTCTTTGTTGCAGGTTGATGGTCATTTTATTTGTCAGGCAGAGGATGGCTTGTTGTATTTAATTAAAATCAATCCTGAAAAGTTTGAGAAGGTGTCTGTCGCTTCGCTCTCCGCCAATGGGGTTTCCTTGCTTCAGGAACCATGCTGGAGCGCCCCTGTTTTGTCGCATGGACTTCTGTATGTTCGTGGTAGAAATACCCTCATTTGCATTGACCTGATGCAGCAATGATTCAACCTATTTGCGGTTGGATTTTCACCCTACTTACGGTTACAATATTAACTAGTTCTTTTCCCACCTGTTAACCATGGGGTGGTCATGAGTTGGAAAGTTTTTGCTTTAATAGCTCCTTTATTTTTAATTACCTCGGTTAGCCCTGCTTTGGGTGCTGATCAAAACGAACACGACTTTTTTGAAAACAAAATCCGTCCGCTTTTTGTTACCTATTGTCATGATTGCCATAGCACCGCAAAGAAACAGCGGGGGGGGCTTTTGTTAGATTCAAAGCCTTCTGTTTTGAAGGGTGGCGATTCCGGGCATTTGTTTGTTGCAGGCAAACCAGACGAAAGCTTGTTGATGAAGGTCGTTGGCTATGATGATGAAATCAAGATGCCTCCTAAAAGCAAACTTTCTGCTTCTCAAATCGAAGATCTCCGTAAATGGGTAAAAAATGGTGCTTACTGGCCTGTCGAAAAAACCGTTGCGGTAAAAGCTAGCACTTTTAATATCGAAGAAAGAAAAAAGCAATGGGCTTGGCAGCCATTAAGTAAATCTAACCCGAAATCAATGAGTTCAAATCCGTGGGTTAAATCTTCCATCGATGCATTTGTGCTTGATAAAATGACCGAAAAAGGTCTGGTCCCTGCAACCCCCGCAGCAAAAGAGGCTTTGATCAGAAGAGCTTATTTTGATCTTATTGGCTTGCCACCTCTGCCTGCAGACACCAAGGCTTTTCTTCAAGATAACTCTCCCAATGCATTCGAAAAAGTTGTTAATAAATTGCTCGACTCTTCCTCCTTTGGTGAGAAATGGGCCAGACATTGGCTTGATCTTGTGCGCTATGGAGATTCCCGCGGGCATGAATTCGATGCCTCGATTCCTAATGCTTTTCAGTATCGTGATTATGTTATTCGTGCCTTTAATTCTGATGTTCCCTACAACCAGTTTGTCAAAGAGCACCTTGCTGGTGACTTGATTACCAACCCCAGATTACATCCTGTTGAAGGGTGGAATGAATCAATCCTAGGTACAGGGTTTCTGTATCTTGGCGAAGAAGTGCATTCGCCTGTTGATATTAGGCTTGATCAAGCAGATCGCTTTGATAATCGCATTGATGTAATTGGGAAAACTTTTCTGGGCCTTACCATTGCATGCGCCCGTTGCCATGACCATAAATTCGATCCCATTCCTACCAAGGATTATTACTCTTTGTTTGGTTTTCTTTCAAGCAGTCATTATCGATTGGCTCGTTTCCAGAGCATGGAGAAAAATAAAAAGATCGATCAAAAACTTGCTGTAATAAGAGATAGTTTAGAGCCTTTAATAAAGGCAGAACTAAGTGATGCTGTTAAAAATGCTGCGGCTAATTTTCCCTCTTATGCCAAAGCTGCAAATCTTGGTTACAAACTTGCAAGGGTCCCTTCTGTTCCTAATTCAGTTGGCCAAGATATTCTTATTGATGATTTTGAGTCAGGCAGCTTTAAAGGGTGGAAAGTTGAAGGTAATGCTTTTAGTGCCGCCCCCGTTTCTTCCAATGATCTCGCCCCTGAGCAAAAAGATGGATCGTTTCAGGGCAAGTTTCTCGTCAATTCTTATATCCACAAAAAGGGACAAAAGGTTTCTCGTTCTGACCAACCTACCGGTACTCTTACTTCTGCTCCTTTTTTAATCCAAAGGGATTACATTTCTTTGCTTGTTGGGGGCGGTAGTCATCTTGGGAAAACTTGTGTTAATTTGTTGGTTGATGGCAAATCCGAAATTAGCATTACTGGCAAAAATCTCAACGCAATGGCTTTAGCTTCTATGGATGTTCGTCGCTTTGCAGGTAAGATGGCCACGATTCAAATTGTTGATCAAGAAACCGTCGGATGGGGTCATATTGCCGTTGATGCTATCAAGCAAACTAATTCTGTTATTTCAAATGACGCATCCCTTCTCGCACTTGGAAAAATCAACAAAAATGAGTTGGAAAAGATTGCCATTGCTGAGAAAGTTGAACTAATTACGCTTTTCGATTTTTTGACGTATTTGTTAAAGGCCGTTGCTGACCCTAAGCAGCAGGATCATTTTCTTGCCAAAAAGATCCTTCATCCAGAGTTTAAGGGTTCTGGAAATAAAAGCCCATTGTCTGGTGCCAACGACTTGGAATTTAAGGAATCCTTTAAAAACAAAAAGATGATCGTTGATTATTCGAACCTTTCACCATCGGCTTGGATGCCAGATGATGTTACCTATGGGCGTGGTCCTACCAAGTTAGGTGCGCTTAAAATCGTAGGGACTAAATCTAAACCGGAATTCCAATTCGTTGAATATTCAGCAGCGATGATTGATCCTTTTTGGCAAGATTTGAAGTACGCAAAAGGAGCTGAATCAGAACCAGGTTCCCTTGGCGCTAACAGAGCGGGTAGAATTTTATCTACGCCTTCTTTTATTCTTGAAGATGGGTGGGTTCATTTTCTCGCAAAGGGTAAAGCTAAAGTTTATTCTTCTGTTGGGGCCCACATTATGATTGCTGGTCCTTTGCACGGGAACTTGGTGCGCACCATTGATATGAATGATTGGGGGTGGGTAAGTATTGATCTAACCCGTTACAAAAATCTACCCGTACATCTTGAGTTTTCTTCTGATGATTTGAACTTTGCTATTAGATTTGTTTTGCAAGGCGGGCAAGATAAACCTTTATTACCAACCTCTCCTCGCGAGTTTGTTGCTAAAACTTTAGCCCCTCTTGATGACCAACTCTTTTATCAAGAAATACAGAAATTGCTTTTTGAATTCTCTTCCCTGCTTAAACAGGAAAAGGTGGCTGATAATCAGAAAAATTCCGTATTGGCGGCTATTGTAAATTCAGTTGTTAATTTTGGTTTGATTAAAATTGATACCGGTGCAAAACAACCTGTTGCCGCCCTGCTTGCAAAACAACCTGTTGCCGCCCTGCTTGAAAAACAAAATATTCTTCAGGGTGAAGTGCAGTGGGATTCCCAGTTGGCGTTGGCTTTGCAAGAAGGTAGCGGCATCGATGAGAAAGTTTTTGTTCGCGGTAGTCACAAAAACCTCGGTGAACCTGCTCCCCGGTCTTTTTTGACAGCTCTTGGTGGTGCTAAACTTCCCATACAAAATTTAGGTAGCGGTAGGCTGCAACTTGCAGATTGGGTTACCAATATTGAAGCTGATCCTTTTCTTCCCAGAGTTATGGTTAATCGAATCTGGCACCATCTTTTAGGCAGAGGTATTGTTGCTTCCGTTGATAATTTTGGGTTGCTTGGTGAGAAACCAACGCATCCCGAATTGCTTGACTTTCTTGCTTTACAATTCGTTGATGATGGTTGGTCTGTGAAAAAAACCATCAAGAAAATTATGCTTTCTTCTGTGTATCAAACATCGTCTGCTCCTTCCGATTTAGCGAAACAATCTGACCCCGAAAATCTTTTCTTTAGCCATGCCAACATGAAAAGGCTTTCTGGCGAAGCTATTCGCGATGCAATGCTTTTAATCTCTGGCGAATTGAATGAGACTATGTTTGGCCCATCGATCAACATTAATTTGTCTGCTTTTCAGGAGGGCAGGGGAAGGCCAGCGAGTGGGCCTCTTGATGGGGCAGGTCGTAGGAGTATTTATCTATCGGCACGCAGAAATTTTCTTTCTTCATTCATGCTTGCATTTGATTCGCCTATCCCGTTCTCCACTGTTGGTAAACGAAGTGTTTCAAATGTTCCTTCCCAATCCTTGATTTTAATGAATGACCCTTTTGTTCATCAGCAATCGGAGAAATGGGCTAAGAGAATAATTTCGCAATATGCTGAACCTAGCATGCGATTGGATGCCATGTTTTGGCAGACATTTAATCGCCCTCCTTCCACTTTAGAACTTGATGAATGCATGGGCTATTTATCATCTGCATCGTCTGCTACTGACTCTGAAAAATGGGCTTCAATTGCCCATTCTCTGTGGAATGTTAAAGAATTTGTTTGGATCCCGTAGGTCATCGTTTTAGGACTAAAGTTATGCATTGTGGGAATTTTCAACCTAGGGCTCTTTCTAGAAGACAAATGCTCATTGGAAGTGCCAATGGGTTTGGTGCTCTTGCTTTTGGTGTGCTTCATGCCGGGGAAAATGACAAAAATAAACCCAATTCTTCGGGTGGTTTGCACCATCAAGCGAAGGCGAAAAATATAATTTTTCTGTATATGGATGGTGCGCCTTCTCAGATGGATACATTCGATCCCAAGCCCATGTTGACTAAATATCACGGGGAATCGCCTGACAAGGTGTTTAAAGTATTGCCCACTCAATTCAATAACATTGGTAAGATTTTGCAATCGCATTGGAAATTCAAGCAGTATGGTCAAAGTGGTATTTGGGTTAGCGATTTGTTTCCGCATATTTCGAAACATGTGGATGAACTGGCGATTATAAAATCTGCAGTTTCGAATTTTCCTGAACATACAAGCGCGAATTATTTTCTACACACGGGGAGTGGGCTTCAAGGGAGACCGAGTTGGGGTGCTTGGACTAGTTATGGACTTGGAAGCTTTAATAAAACTCTCCCAGGCTTTTTGGTTCTAAACGGTGGGCTTATTCCCCCCGGTGGGCTTGATAATTTTAATAGTGGTTTTTTGCCCGCTGCTTATCAAGGGTCTGTCTTTAAATATGGCCCTGCCCCTGTTGCTAATATAAACCGCAAAGAACCTTCTGAAAAGATGCAAAAAGATAAACTAGATCTTGTTAATCGTTTGGATAGACTTAATATCCAAAAAAACGGAACTCATGACCAGATAGAGTCTGCCATCGCCAATCAAGAAACCGCTTTTCTTATGCAAACTTCTATTCCTGATTTGATGGATATTAAAACCGAATCGAAGGCAACCCAAGATCTTTATGGTGTAAGTTCTCCTAACGCACCGACCAAAATTTTTGGAACCCAATGCCTTGTTGCAAGGCGTTTACTTGAACGAGGAGCGCGGTTTATTGAACTAACTTGCCCTTCAGTTGGGAGCGATCGTTGGGATCAACACAGCAATTTGAAAGATGGCCATCAGAAAAACGCCCTTGCTGTTGATCAACCCATTGCTGGATTGATCCAAGACCTTAAGGCTAAGGGTATGCTTGATTCCACGCTAATATTATGGTCTGGCGAGTTTGGGCGGACTCCGTTTGCTCAGGGGAATGATGGCAGGGATCACAACCCCTTTGGTTTTACCTGCTGGATGGCGGGTGGGGGCATTAAAGGTGGTACGAATTATGGTGCTACCGATGATTTTGGCTATCATGCTATTGATGGAAAAGTTGAAATTCACGATATTCATGCAACTATGTTACATCTGCTTGGAATTGATCATAAAAAATTAACATTCCGATTTGGTGGTCGAGATATGCGGTTAACGGATGTTCATGGCGAGGTTATTTCTAAAATATTACTTTGATAGAATCTAAGTAATATATTTTGTTCATTTTCCGGGGGTGTTTTACGATGAGAGTTTTTTCTTCGTTTTTGGTTATCCTTCTTTTTTATCAATTACTTAATGCGGCTCAAGATAAAGCAGTTCCTGCAACCGAGGTTATTTTAAAAGAAGGTGAAATTTTACCGGGTCCGTTCCACGCTTTTCTTTTAAATGGGCCACGAAAAGACCGTTTACACGCACTGATCAACGAAAAACCTGACAAAACTTTTATTCTTATGTTTTTTCAATGTTCAAGTGTGCCTGAATATCTGGGTAAATCCCTTGAGGATCTCAACTCAAATATCAAAGGAAATAAAAGTAAAGGTTTTCCGACTTCAGCCATGGCCATTTTTGTCAATCCTGACATTAAAAATGTTGTCAAAGATGATGAAAAACGAAATGATTTCGTAAAAGCAATTAGAGCTGCAATTTCTGAAGAAAAATCGGATTTTATTGAGGTCGCGGTTGATGATCTTAATGATTTAAAAAATTATAAATTGGGTAATGCGACCACTGTATTGATGCTTCGTTGCGAAAACTTAAAGGTTATAAAGATGCTGAATTTAGACGCTTCCAGTTCTAATGCTGAGGGTTTTTCCAAAGCCTTGGATCAATTACTTGAACTGCCCAAGGGGAAATGAAGAAGGTTTTACTTATACCCCTTTGTAATGGATGTTTTTTGACAGAATGTTTTGCACATATTTGCAATAATTACGCTGTTTATGTTATCATAAAACTTCGTACATTTTAGCGTAAAGGTGCTTTGCTATGAAGTCTTCTCAGGGAATTATTGCTGTTCTGCTTTTTGTGGTCATGGTGTTTGGCTTGACTTTTGCCATGAATTATCTTGGTGGGTTCAACGAAGTAAAAAATCCAGTTCAAATAAAAGATAATAACTCGACAAAATCCACCGATAATCCGGATGATGGCTCCAATCAAGAACTTACTTTTTTGCAAAAAATATACCCGTCCGATGGTATTACCGCACTTGAAAATGAATACAAAATGGGTGGCATGCAAGACTACCTTTTTGCTCATGAAGGTTTGTTGCCTTTAAAAATCGGCCTAGATAGTAAAAATTGCACATGCACAAGTGTTCTTGTATTCGAACTTCCCACAGAATGGCTCCGAGATAATAGTAGCAAAGACGCCATGGGCAAAATCAACTTGATGAATATTGAAGCTGAACTGTCTAAAGCTGATGTTAAAGCTACTCTTGAAAAACAAATTACTCCTGTCCCCTTGGAAAAAAACGAGCAGCCTATTTTGAATCCTGGATCAGTGGGCTGGATCAGGCTGCAATGGAAAACGGAAAAAATCGGCCCCAATCGTCTTACTGCAAATATGTGGATGGGTAAAAAAGGTGGCGGGAATGAATCCAGGCTTGAAGCTCTGGTTAATGTCCAAGCTGCTCTCTTTGTAAATCCTGTAGAAATCCCAATTGATGTTTTGTCGCCTTTAGTTTCAGAAAAAAAAGTTGCTTTTAAATGTTATTCTTCCACTCGTAAATCGTTCGATTTTATTGTTAAAATGACTAGGCCTAGGCCTGATGAAACCATCATTATTGGAAAACCTGTTCCATTGACTAATGAAGAACTAAAAAATGATGAAAAACAGTTCGGCGGTGCCCCTCTTTTGTCGGGTTATCTTGTACCAATAACGGCATCTTATAGTGTTCCTGGTGGTAAAGATTTGATGGAACTTGGGCCATTTAGCAGACAAATCGAATTCATCATTACCAAAAACAATCAAAAAGATTTGGAATCTGACACCCGCATTGAAGCAAAGATTACCGGGAAGGTTGAGGGCGAATTCCGAATCCTTGATGCTGAGCAACGGGGTAGGCTTTCGATGGGGGTTTTTCAACGGGGCTTGGGTTCTAAAAAAGAGTTGAAAATCGAGACTGATTTACAGGGAATAGATCTTGAGTTAGATATTGCTAAAACAACGCCATACCTCAAAGTGAAGCTTGTATCCGGCTGGCCTCAGGATGTTTCCGGCCGTAGGACTTGGAAGTATTCCGTTGAAATTGCACCGAATAGTGTTAGTGGCCCCTTTCCTCGGGACGATGAGTTTTTTCGAGATAGTGCCTTCTATCTTAAATCCCAAGGGAATTCATCGAGGTCTATTCGTATTCCTGTTGAAGGCCGTGCCGATAATTAGCCGATAATTAAATGATTGCTTAATACTTAACACCATGGAAGGTGGGTTGGTCATGAAAAATAATTTTGTTCTTTCATTAAATAATCGTGTGATTTCTAATAAAACTAGCGTTTTTTCAGCTTTATTAGTAGTATCACTTTTAGCTGCTTACCATTTAGGATTCTTTACCAAGCTTTTGGCTCAAGAAACTAAAGGGAAGGAGTTGGTTGCAATTGCTTCAACTACTCCAATCCCAAAGTCTTTATTAAAATGGGAAAAACCTGACCTCACTTTAATTCTTACCGCTCAGCAGCATGGGTATTTATTGCCATGCGGTTGTTCTAGGCCCCAAGTCGGGGGGTTGGAAAGGCGTTACAATTTTATTCAAGCTCTTAAAACCAACGGCTGGAACCTCACCGCTTTAGATCTTGGGGATCTTTCTCAAAAACAAGGGCCGGTTTCTCTTCCCAATGAGCAAGGGTTGATTAAATATCGCTACGCTATGGATGCCCAGAAAAAGATCGGGTATTCTGTTGTCGGCTTTGGAGAGTACGAAACGGCATTGCCTTTGTTTAACGCTTTAGCTGAATACGCACTCAACGAACCTAGCCCAAGAGTTGTTTCTGCGAATCTTCTCGATCGTGAAAAAGAATTTCCCGATCAAGTTTCTGCTTGGCAGAAAGTTGATGTTAAGGGATCGGATATTAAGTTAGGTGTAACTGGAGTTGTTAGCCCAAATATTGCGGAGAAAATCAAGGACCCTAGAGTTAAATTTGGACCTTCCAAAGTAGCTTTGGATTCTGTGTTGAAAGAAATGAACCAAGATAACATTCAACTTAAAGTCTTACTTTATCAAGGGGTTCTCAATCGCAGCCCAAAGGGCGAACCCGCAACCGAAGCTTTAAAAGCCGCGCAATCTTATCCCGAATTTCAAATTCTTATGTGCCTTAGTGAAGAAGATGAGCCTTCTTCAAATCCCATCACCATAAGTCACGAAAATAAAAAACAGTCACTAATCATCAGGATGGGAACCAAGGGTAAGTATGTCGGGGTTTTAGGCGTTTATAAAACAGGCGACCCTTCTCAGCCTTTTAAGTTTCGTTATACCATTGAACAAATGTCTGAAGATTACATGACCACTGAATCCGCAAAAAAGAATCACCCTGTCATGGAACTCATGGAATCTTACGCCAAAGAACTTAAAAACGAAAATTACTTATCAAGGTTTGGCCAAGGCAGACACCCAGTCCAAGTTTCTTCACCTAGTTCAAATCCTGTTTATGTCGGTTCCGAAAAATGTAAGAAATGCCATGAATCCGCTTATGAGGTTTGGAAAAATTCAACCCATAGTCACGCATATCAAACCCTTGTTGATGCCAAGGAACCTGCATTACGTCACTATGATCCCGAATGCATTGTTTGTCATACCGTTGGATTTGGGTACCAATCAGGTTTTAGTACCTTTGAAAAAACACCCAACCTTACCAATGTTGGATGCGAAAGTTGCCATGGTCCCTCTAGCGAACATGTTAAAAAACCTAATGATGAAAGCTGGCACAAACTTATTAATCCTTGGAAAACTGTGAGTGGAGAAACACCCGCAGATAAAGAATCTAGGTTGGGAAAAACGGATCAGTTTTGCCAGAAATGCCATGATATCGATAATGATGTCACTTGGACGAACAAAGGTTTTGAACGAAAATGGCCTAAAGTAGCCCATCCATCCCCAGCATCTGAGTAATCATTTATCTCATTAATTTTAATAATACAAAGTGGCGGTAGCGAATGAATCGATCGGCTTTTATGCCATATTTGTGGATGGTGAGTGGATGTATTGCTTTTACTATTATGGGTAATTTTACTTTCGCACTAGGGCATATTTCAGCTATTGGGCTTAGCCTTGATTGGCAAATCATTGCGTTTTTTAGAGCTTTTTTAGTTTTTCTTTTTTCGTTTGCGCTTGCTATGGCCTTTCGAATCAACCCTGTCGTTATGGGGTCTCGAAGCCTTTGGCTTAGAAGTATAGCGGGCAGTTTAAGCCTTGTCTTTTCTTTCTATGCCCTAACAAAATTGCAACTTTCCCTGGTTCTTACCGTTACCAATATGTTCCCGTTATGGGTCGCTTTATTATCTTGGCCCATGTTGAAAAAGATACCGTCCATTTCGGATTGGGCCGCTGTTTGCATGGGTATTATTGGAGTAGGGTTGATTCAAAAACCACACCTTAGTGATAATTATCTAGCTATTGCTTCTGCCATCATCGCTTCTTTTTTTACCGCATTGGCAATGATTGGGCTTCATAAAATCAAAGGCATTCCGACTCAGGCTATTGTGGTTCATTTTTCGGGCGTAGCAACGGCGTTATGCTTATTGGTTTTGCCTTTTGCTCCAAATGTGGGCACTACAATTGTTGATATGGATTTTAAAATCTTGCTGCTTTTATTGGGTGTGGGCATTTCTGCGACCATCGGCCAGAACTTTTTAACTCTCGCCTTTTCAAGCGGTGCCCCAACCAAAATTTCTGTTGTTGGCCTAAGTCAAGTTGTTTTTGCCGTTATCGGCGACATGTTGTTCTGGCATAAATCTTTAGGAATTACCGAAGTGATAGGCATTTTGCTTATTCTTCTACCAACAGGCTGGGTTATGCTAAAATCTGATCCTGATTTAAATCCTTAAAATTACTTGTCAACTTTAACAACGATAAGAAGGTCGGATCATCAATAGAACTTTTTTTAATTAGATTTATGCTCATCATTCTGAATCTAAAATTCTACTTCCCAGAAGTGCCTGGCAATTCTAAGCTTCCAATCAATGATAAATCTTTAGTTCCCAATTTCTCTGCCTGCTTTGGGGATAAGCTGAATGTTACAACTACTTGCTCACCGCTAGGGCTAGCTACTACATAATAGTTTTGCATGGTCGGAACATTATCAAGTTGGCCCAACGCAGAAATTCTATAAACCCATCGGCCTTTATCACCTGATGGAACTTCGCCTTCTTGTAGGTCTTTTTCGACTACCCAGCCGGGCGTTCTTTCTGTGACATTTTTGAATTCTGCAACCGAAAGATGTTTACCTGGCTCAGCCTTACTCCATACTGAAACGGTAGCCTGTGCAATAAAATCGCCTTTTTCAACCAATCTTAAAACCAGATGGTTTTCAGTTTTTGCAACTAATTGCCAATCTCTGCTAATTGATAAATCAAATCGCCCTTGTTGGTCTTTGAATTCAACATAAGTCATTAAATTCGGGACTTCAAAATCTTGGGGAATTGAAACTAATGCTGCATCATTTAGTGTTTGCGGGGTTTCAAGAACCTCTCGTTTAATGGTAATTTCCATTTCTGTTTTTGATGCAGGGTTGATGGGGCCAGCTTCTCGATTGTCACTTTGCTTCCAGCTAAGGTTTGTAATCTTTGCGGTTTTTTCGTTCCAAATTCCCGTTGCATCAACAGTGGAAGAAACACTTGCACCAGATTCAACTCCGGTTGCTGTTCCTTCAATTTTAAAAGTCACAAGCCCATTTTCATTGGAAAGGACTTTTCCTGTAATTGTGTGCTCGGAAAGGCCTTCGAAATTACAAATTGCTTGTACAGTAGCATCCTTTAATTTCCAAGCTTCTTTAGGAAAAGGGCCTTTATCTGGAATTAAATTCGCAATGGATAAAGTGTCAAAATGTTCACCAGTTAGTTCTAATTCTTCCCTCGTTAGTGGGCCTTTTGGGCTGTATACGAAAATCGAATTTTCTGGTTTTTGAGCAACAATTAAGCTCCTTTGCTTGCGGAGGGTTCTTTCAGATTTGTTACCTTCAATATTAAATAAAGCTTCAGCCTTTGAATAATTCCTTGCAACTTTGTCTGGAATACCTGAAGTAGATAAATGGATTACCCGTTCTTCAAAATGGTGATTTGCGGTGGCTATCATGGGGATAGCTACCATTTTTCCATCGCGTTGCACCTTCATTTCGCCTTTTAAACTTAGCGATAACTCTATTTTTAGACAATCATCTGCTTGCGGTAGTTCCTTAAAAGAAACAGCATTCTGGTTTGATAGAAATAAACACACCGCTGTAACAAACTGAAGGGTAAACATTGCATTCTCCAACCATAAAAATTAACAGAATTAAAGGGTAATACCGTGAGGCGAAAAAACAGTCAACCCTAGGTTGGAAATTCGTTAATGTGGTTAAAAAAAGAAAGCCAAGGTAGTTCATACCTTGGCTTTCTTTTTTAAAGGAATTTTAGGTTTAGCTTTTAACTTCAGCTTCGATTACAGGTGCGGTTGTGCTTACTTCTTTGGAGCGGGATTCCAATACCAACTCAAGAAACGCAGTTTGGCCACCGTCACCAAGGCGCCTTTCCTGACGCTTTAAAACTCGGGTGTAACCACCTTCTCGATTAGCGAAAAGTGGTGCGATTTCTTTGAAAAGAAGCTCAACAGCTTCTTTGTCACGAAGCCTAGCAAGGGCAAGCCTGCGGGCAGCTAAAGTGTCTTTTTTAGCCAAGGTAATAAGCTTTTCAGCAAATATCCGAACTTCCTTAGCTTTTTCAAGACCAGTGATAATACGACGGTGAGTGAACAAGGCTCGGGTAAGATTTCGGAACAACGCTATTCGATGGTCCTGATTCCGGCCTAGTTGTCTACCTCTTCTTAAATGACGCATAGCTCAATCTCGATTTTTAGTTGGAAAAAATACAGTTTACTTACGAAGAGCAGATGATCTTAAACCAAGTTTAAGATTTCGCTCATCAAGTTTGATCTTAACTTCTTTAAGGGTTGTTTCACCAAAGTTGCGAACTTCAAGCAATTCTTCTTCAGAACGCATTACAAGATCACGTACCGTGGAGATACCTTCAGATTCTAAACAATTAGTTGCCCTTACAGATAATTCCAATTCAGCAAGGCTCATATTTAGCTTGCGTTCAAGTTCAACATCAACTGTTGAAGATGCAACAGGTTCTTGAATGTGTTCCAAGCCAACTTCTGGGCCGGGTTCTGCATATTGAATAAAGGGGTTGAGGTGCTTTCGAAGAATCTTAGCGCCTTCAACAAGTGCCATCTGAGGAGTTACTGTACCATTGGTCCAGATTTCCATAATCAGCTTATCGTAGTTGGTTTTCTGACCAACGCGGGTATCTTCAATTTCATATTTTACACGGACAACCGGTGTAAAACTTGAATCGATGGGAATCACACCGATTTCACGATCACCTGGTACATTTTCTTCTGCCATCCGATAGCCACGACCGTTTTCAACAGTCATTTCAACCTTAAATGGAACGTCGTCGGTTAAAGTTGCGATAACATGTTCAGGGTTAATAATCTGAACTGCTTCAGTCGTAATAATATTAGCTGCAGTAACCACACCTTTTTCGTGCTTTTCAATACGAATTACTTGTGGTAAATCACTGATATTTTTTACAACAAGGCTTTTAATATTAAGAATGATATCGATTACATCTTCAACCACACCGGGTATGGTGGTGATTTCGTGCTGCACACCTTCGATTTTAACTTGGGTTATAGCGCTTCCTTCAAGGCTTGAAAGAAGAATCCTTCGAATGCTATTACCAATCGAAACACCAAAACCCCTTTCAAAGGGTTCTGCGTAAAACTTACCATAGGTATCAGAAAGAGTTGAACGATCGCCATTAACCCTACTAGGTAATTCCAAACCGCGCCATCGAATACGCATAATTAAATAACTCCTAAACTATTTTAAGGCTGAATTTTTAAGCCTATTATTATCAAATAAAAAGTATACCAGTTTTTAACGGGAGCAGAATTCAATGATTAACTGTTCACGAATTTCTTCAATATGCGGATCCATGTCACCACGAGTCGGCATACGGGTCATTTTGCCTTCAGGAGGTTCTTGATTTGTAATGGTCAAGAAATCTGGGATATTAGGGGAAGTCTGTTGCACTTGCAGCCTTACTAAGTCAATAGATCGCTTACGATTTTTGACTGAAACAACATCATTAGGCTTCATAATCAAGCTTGGGATGTCGGTTGGTACGCTGTTAACAGTTACATGACCGTGAGCTACAAGCTGCCTAGCTGCTGCACGATTTGGTGCAAAGCCCAATCGAAATACTACATTATCAAGCCTGCGTTCCAACAAAGTGATTAAAACTTCACCTGTGTTTTGCTTGGAGCGGCTAGCAATTTCAAAGTATCTCCTGAATTGCCTTTCGAGCAAACCATAAAATCTTTTTAGTTTTTGTTTTTCACGAAGACGAATACCGTATTCGCTTGGCTTGTTGCGGCGAAGATGCATGCCGGGCGGCTGATTGCGTCTTTCAATTGCGCACTTAGGCGACTCACAACGAAGGCCTTTAAGAAAAAGCTTTACGCCTTCTCTTCTACAAATTCTACATACTGGGTCGGTAATTCTTGCCATGGATGTTATTACTATCTCTAGCGGTTAAAAGTTGTAAATCTTCCTGATGGATACAGTTTTCCTATTATACTCGACGACGCTTGGGCGGCCTACAACCATTGTGAGGAAGTGGCGTTACATCTTCAATAGCCTTTACATTCAGGCCAGAAGCTTGGAGTGCGGTAATTGCAGATTCGCGACCTGACCCAGGACCCTTGACTCGAACTTCAATTTCTTTAAGTCCAAATTTCAAGGCTCGGGATGCTGCTTCTTCTGCTGCCCTTTGGGCTGCAAAAGGTGTGCTTTTTCGGCTACCTTTGAACGCGCAGGTTCCTGCTGATGCACAACAAAGGGTATCACCATTAGTATCAGTAATGGTCACAATGGTGTTGTTGAAAGTAGCAAGTATATGAGCTACTCCCCGACTGACATTACGACGCTGTTTTTTCTTCTTGGACACGAAAGAATATCTCCGTGAAAATTAAATTACAAAATTAACCTCTAAGCTCTTTAACACCCTTCTTACCAGCAACGGTCTTTCTTGGACCTTTTCTGGTGCGGGCATTTGTTTTAGTACGCTGACCCCTTACAGGTAAGCTGCGACGATGGCGCGAGCCTCTGTAGGAGCCTATATCTCGTAATCGAGCAATATTTTGTTGGATTTGCCTGCGAAGAGGCCCTTCCACTACATATTCTCGGTCAAGTATGTTTGCCAATCGGCTTACATCGTCTTCGTTAAGATCTTTTGCACGGCGAATTGGGTCAACCCGTGCTTCTTCACACAGACGCAATGCAAGAGCGGGTCCAATCCCATAAATATAGCGTAAAGCTATATGGGTTGGTTTTTCATTCGGAATATCTACACCTAGAATACGCGGCATTCTCTAGCTCCCTTGATCAACCCTGCCTTTGTTTATGGCGAGGATCGCTGCAAATTACATAAACTTTACCTTGTCGACGCACCAATTTGCATTTTTCGCAAATTCGTTTTACACTAGTTCTAACTTTCATATTTCACTCCCGTCCTTCTGACGGATTAAGGTAAACTATTTTTTTACCATGGTTAAGGGTCTTCGGCAAGTAGTTGATAGAAAAAACAAGTCCAAATACTCGTTTTTCTTCATTTTCTACAACAAAATGAAGCTTTTGTTTATTATATTTTTATTATTAAGTCTTCATCTGAAGTTAACACAAAAACCCCATCTTTGGTTAATGCCAAGGTATGTTCCACATGAACACTCGGCAGGCCATCACGGGTAACAACCGTCCAATGGTCTCTTAGGACCTCAGTTTCCGCCTTACCCATATTTATCATTGGCTCTACAGCAAGTACTAAACCTTCTTCAAGTTTGAAATCTTGTTTTTTAACTTCTCGGTTAACATAGTTTGGCACCTGGGGGTGTTCGTGCATTAATTTTCCGATCCCATGCCCCACATATTGGGTAACAACACTGAATCCTGCATCCTCTGCAGCTTTTTGCATTTTAGTGGCAACTTCAGTCCACCATTTGCATCTAGATAGCTCTTTGATGGCAATATTAAGTACCTGTTCGCCTACTTCGATAAGCCTTCTTTTTTCGTCACTGACTGTACCTATAGGAATCGAAATGGCAGCATCTGCACACCAACCATTCAATTTGCAAGCAGTATCTATTTTAAGAATATCGCCATCACGGACAACTTTTCCACCCGGAATTCCGTGTACAACTTGTTCATTGACAGAAATACACGTGACTGCAGGAAATGGGACTTTCCCTGGATAACCTTTAAAAAGCGAAAAAGCATTATTTTGCTTGTAAAATTCATCGACTGCTTTATCGATATCACCAGTGATAACGCCTGGTTTTGCCATGGCTTTGCACATTTTAAGGGCGCCAGCGACCAATTTTCCCGCTTCGCGCATCAACCCGATTTCGCGAGGGGATTTTAATTCAGGCCTGTTTGCAAAAAGGTTTCGCAACATTGGTCCTCAAATGCTTAATGCATGTACCATAGATTGATAAATTTCTTCGATATCACCAGTTCCATGAATTCTTTTAAGCAGTCCGTGCTGCTCGTAATATGGCAGTAATGGAACTGTGTCTTTATGGTAAACCGTTAACCTTGATTTCACTGTTTCAACATTGTCATCGTCGCGTTGAACTAAAACCGTTTGGCAATCATCGCAAATTCCTGAAATTTTACTCGGATTGCTTTGTGTATGAAATGTTGCCTTGCACCCTAATTTGGGGCAACTCCATCTTCCAGTTACTCGTTTCACGATTTCTGCATCACACACATCAAGCAACACAACTGCAGTCAAAGGCAAACCATGTAGTGCTAATACGCCATCTAAAGATTTTGCTTGCATCAGCGTTCTTGGATAACCGTCAAGAATAAAAGTTTTTGGTCGGTCATCCCTTTGGAAGCGTTCACTCACTAGGTCATTAACAAGTTCATCAGGAACTAAGTTGCCAACTTCAACATAAGGTTTGGCTCGTAGCCCAACTGAGGTTTCGTTTCGAATGGCTTCCCTAAGAAGGTCTCCTGTACCAATATGCTCTAACTTTGTTCTTTTAGAAAGAAGTTTTGCTTGGGTGCCTTTACCGCAACCAGGGGGACCAACTAAAATTATTCGCATGGAATGACCGTTCTAAGGCTGGGTTTTATAAAAAACAAGTACCTAAATCATGTTTTCGTAAACAAAATAAATCAACAAAGTTAAATACAATACAAGGCAGGATAATACTTTTTAAGGAAGACGTTAATCTTCGGTTAGCCCTGGATAATTTCGCATTACGAGATGGCTGTTAATTTTTTGAACCAAATCCAATGCAACACTAACCACAATTAGAAGGCCCGTGCCACCATAGAAACTTGCGACTTCTTGCCTAACATCCATTGTGCTAGTGATTAAAGTAGGAATAACAGCAATAATAGCTAGGAAAGCGGCACCTACATACGTGATTCGCATCATTACCTTTTCGAGGTATTCTGAAGTTCTTTTGCCCGGCCTGTAGCCTGGAATAAAACTACCAAAATCTTTAAGATTATTCGCAACATCTTTTGGGTTAAATATAATCGCAGTCCAAAAATAACAGAATATATAAATCATTACAACAAAAAGAACAGTGTAAGCCCATCCTTGCCTCTCAAATACATCTTTTAGTGCAAGAGCCCAGCTCCATTCCGTTGCACTCGATATGAAATTGAAAATAAAGTAGGGTAGGATAAGTAAGCTGCTAGCGAAAATAACAGGCATAACGCCCGCTTGATTAACCTTCAAAGGTAAAAACTGCCTAGTACCGCCAAACACTTTTCGGCCCCGTACATGTTTCGCTGATTGTGTTGGAATTCGTCTTTGAGCTTTAGTAATTGCAATAACAGCAACTACTACGACTACAAAAAGTAACATCAAGACAACTAGTTTTTCGAAGCTGATGTCTTGGCTGGAACCACCACCAAGCGTAAATATAGATTCTTTAAATTTACCGTTTTCGAAAAGTAACGAAGCAGTTGCCGCAGGAATTCTTGCAACAATACCAGCCATAATAATTAAACTTATACCGTTACCAATTCCATATTCGTCAATCTGTTCGCCCATCCACATAAGAAACATTGTTCCAGTGGTCATCATAAGGACCATGGTAATCCAGTAATAACCTACATTGTAATCAATGGGTTGTGTCAAAGCGAAGCCCTGCCCACCCCTAGAAGAAGGTTGCATGATAAATTGAACATACATAAAAGCTTGGAAGAAGCAGATTACAACGGTTGCCCAACGGGTGTAGTTGTTAATTTTCTTGCGCCCGGATTCTCCCTCTTTTTGGAGTTTCTCCAGAGGAGGGTAGACCGCACCAAGCAATTGGAAAATAATGGATGCGGAAATGTAGGGCATAATGCCCAAGCCAAAAAGAGTTGCGTTACTTAAATCTCCACCGCTAAATAACGAGACATAGCCTAAAATATCACCGAGGGGGCCGCCTTGTCCAACATTACGATTCATTAAGCTTTGATCAACAAAAGGAAGAGGGATGGAATAACCAACCCTGTAAACAGCAAGGAATAGAAGTGTTATAAGAATTTTATTCCGTAGTTCCGGAATAGCTAAAATTGCACTAAACTTACCCATACTTTGGCTCCTGCAGTGGGTTTACCGCAGATTGCCAATTGAGAACAATCCGGATTACCCTTAATCTTATCCCAGAATGGTAATCTTAAACCAAATGAAAGAAACAAAAAACAGGGAAACCAATATCTTAATTAAGATTTGGTTCCCATTTTGTTTCTAACAGGCTTCGCTGGTGGCGGAATAATTTCAACAACTCCACCTTTAGCAATGATTTTTTCAATTGCAGATTTGGAAACATGGTGAGCTCGGACAGTTAACTTCTTCGAAAACTCGCCTTTAGCAAGAATACGAATACCATCAGAAGGACCATTTGCCAAACCTTTTTTCTTTACTGTTTCAGGGTCAACAGTATCACCATCGTTAAAGTGGGTATCAATCGCACCCAAGTTAACAACATGAAACTTTTTGTCCCACATTCCGTGACTAAAACCACGCTTTGGTATTCTGCGGAATAATTGCATCTGACCGCCTTCGAACACCGCAATTGGCTTGTCAGAACCTGCACTTGCCCACTGTCCTTTATGACCACGGGATGCAGTCTTTCCATGACCGCTACCAACACCACGACCTACGCGCTTTTTGGTTTTAAGCTTACTCACGCCTTTATGTACTTGTGTCAAATCCATTAGAGTGTAACTCCACGAAGCATTGCAACTTCAGAACGGGATCGAAGTTGTTGCAAGCCTTCAATTGTTGCTTTTACGAGATTTATTGGGTTCGTACTACCATGCACTTTCGTAAGGATGTTTTTTACACCACAAACTTCAAGAACATCGCGAACGCCAGCACCAGCTTTTACACCAGTACCAGGACCCGCCGGAACCATAATAACGCGACTGGCACCGAAACGGCCAATCACACGGTGAGGAATAGTATCACCACGAAGTGATACTCTCCGTGATCTTTTAATTGCTCCTTGAGCATCTTTAGTTGCTTTTTCAACAGCAGGAGGAACTTCCTTGGCTTTGCCATATCCCACAGCAACTCTGCCACGGGTATCGCCTACAACGACTAATGCGTTGAAGCTAAAACGACGGCCACCTTTGACCACAGTTGCTGACCTGCGAATTTTAATTACGCGGTCTTGAAGTTCTTCTTGTTTTGGTTCCCGATCTTTTGCCATGATCTCTGAATACCTGTTATGGGAAAACTATCTGGATGAAAATTAAAACTGCAAACCACCTTCACGAGCAGCATCAGCAAGTGCTTTGATTCTGCCATGATATCTGTAATACCCTCGGTCAAATGCGACCTTCAAGATGCCTTTGGCCTTTGCTGCTTCAGCAATTTGTTTGCCTACAGCAACAGCAGCAAGAACATTACCGCCATAGGATAATGTTTTTTTTACTTCTGGACTGTTGCTACTTGCTGAAGCAAGCGTGCAACCGTTCGAGTCATCAATAAGCTGTGCATAGATATGCTTCGAACTTCGAAACACAGTAAGCCTTGGCCTGATACCAGACCCAATCACTGTTCTACGAACATGATTTTGTCTGCGGATTCTACGAATTTCTTTTAACTTTTGTTCGCTCATTTTTTATCTTCCAACCTTAACCACCGCTACCGAAGGCTTTACCTTCTTTGCGGCGTACAATTTCATAATCGTAACGAATACCCTTACCCTTGTAGGGTTCAGGGGGACGAACTGCCCGGACATCAGCAGCAAACTGACCAACCATTTGTTTGTCCGCACCTTTCACAAGAACCATTGTTGGTTCTGGAACTTCAACGGTCACACCTTCTGGAGGCTGAACCTTGATTTTGTTGGCAAAACCGACAGTAAGCTCCACAGCTTTCTTATCCATTTTTGCTTGATAACCAATACCCTCAATCCTAAGTCTTTTTTCAAAGCCTTTCAAAACCCCTTCAACCATATTAGCAATCAGCGTACGAGTAAGCCCGTGAACAGACTTACTTAAACGCTCATCATTAATACGTTCAACATGAATGGTTTTTGCAGCATCATCAAAGCTAACCTTGATATTCTGATGGGGCATCAAATCAAGCTTACCCTTGGGTCCCTCCAAGAAAACCTTACCACCATCAATTTTTACCTTGATGGTTGCTGGGACTACAATTAATTTTTTACCTATTTTCGACATGGGAAGATCCCTTAGTTTACCAAACCTTACAAATCATTTCGCCGCCCAATTTCTTGATGCGGGCAAGACGATCACTCATAACGCCTTGGCTGGTTGACAGCACGCTGATACCCAATCCATCTAGGACGGGCCTCAACTGGTTGCTTCTGCAATAGAACCTTCTGCCAGGTTTACTACTTCTCTCAATATGCCTGATGACTTTTTCACCTTCAGGACCATACTTAAGAAAAACCCGAAGAATAAGGTGTGATTTATTGAGATCAGTTTCAGGATGCAAAACTTTTGCTCCATGAGCATCTTTTTGCAAAGTGCCAACTTGATAATCAACAATAAATCCCTCATCCTTGAGAACCTTAGCAACATTAACTTTAAAATTAGTAGAATCCATATCCACAAGAGGCCGTTCTATACGATTGGCATTACGAATACGAGTAAGCATATCTGAAATCGGATCTGTCATCATTTTAGGAGTACCTTACCAGCTTGCCTTGGTTACACCAGGAATTAAACCATCACTTGCAAGATTTCTAAAGCAAATTCTGCAAATACCAAATTTACGATAAACCGCTTTGGGTCGACCACAAATCTTACAACGAAGCCTAACCCGAATCTTATCCCTGGGAAGCATGGGATGATTTTTAGGGTCTTTCTTATTTTTGTCTAGTCTCGCCATATCTCTTCGAAAGCGAGCTAATTTTGCGTCCGTTGCCATGTTAACTTTTTCCCGTAATTATTCCTTGAAGGGCATACCAAAAGCACGAAGTAGGTCACGCGCCTCTTCATCACTCTTAGTAGTGGTAACAAATGTAATATCCATACCCTGTACAAAATTCAATTTATCAGGATCAAGTTCTGGAAATACACCCTGTTCAGCAATACCCATGCTGTAATTACCTTGGCCATCAAAACTCTTGGGATTTAACCCACGAAAATCGCGAATACGAGGAAGTGCCATGCTTACCAAGCGATCAAGAAATTCATACATTCTTTTGCCGCGCAGAGTTACTCTGCAACCAATAGCATTTCCTTCACGCAAACGGAAACCACTGACCGCCAATTTTGCTTTGGTGATCTGAGGGCGTTGGCCAGCGATATGAGCAAGTTGGTCAGCAGATTGTTCCATTCTGGATTTATCTTGCAACGCTTTGCCTACACCCATATTAATAACGATTTTAGAAAGCCTTGGTAGGCTAAATATATTAGTCCTCCCAAGTTTCTGGGAAATAAGGGGGACTATCTCTTTGTGATATCGTTCAAGTAACCTTGCCATTGTTCACTCACCGGGCTTTCACCCAAAAACTATAATAAAAATAACCAATCAGAAGTTCAATAACTCTACTTGGCCTTGGAAATTGTACCTAAATCAGCTTTACACTTTTTGCATTCGCGAAATTTTCTGCCATCTACTGCAATCTTACGACCATAGCGGATACCCTTTTTGCAGTTGGGGCAAAAAAGCAAAACATTCGAAACAGCAATCGGTGCTTCGACAGAAAGCCTTCCACCCTGGGGGTTTAGTTTATTAGGTTTCACATGTTTGTAAACACGATTTACACCTTCAATGACTACACGATTTTTGGCTGTTAAAACACGAAGGACTTTAAGGGCACGGCCTTTAGCGGCATCATCACCCGCAATCACTTCAACAAGATCATCTTTTTTTACATGCATGGCTTAATCTCTTATTCAGCAAATCATAAGGAAGAAGTTATACAACTTCGGAAGCAAGACTAACAATTTTGGCAAAACCACAGTCCCGCAATTCTCGGGCTACTGCACCGAAAATACGAGTACCACGAGGATTCATTTCTGCATCAACCAGAACCAAGGCATTTCTGTCGAAACGAACGTAGCTGCCATCAGTCCTGCGGGTTGTTTTTTTTACTCGAACGATGACAGCTTTAACAACTTCACCTGGTTTAACTTCACCACCAGGCATTGCTTTTTTTACGCTGCAAACGATGACATCGCCCAAACCAGCGGAACGCCGTTTGGTGCCACCAAGAACCTTAATACACATGCATTCTTTTGCACCGGTATTATCTGCAACATCTAAGTAACTATACATCTGAATCATAAGATACCCAATATTTTCTGAGTTAGATAATAGATTAAAATCTACTATGCTTGGTCTAAACCGGTTGAGCAATATCCTTAACACTAGGAGATGCTGAGAGGGCCTTTTTAACAATGCTTGACAAGCGCCAAAATTTTGTTTTCGAAAATGGCCTTGATTCTACGATTTCAACAGTATCTCCAATATGAGATTCATTGTTTTCATCATGAACATGGCAAGTAGTACTTCTACGGATATATTTTCCGTACTTGGGATGTTTCACCAAGCGAGGAATTACCACAGTTCGGGTTTTGCTACGCTTATCGCTGGTAACAACACCAACCATAACACGTCTTCGACCACGGGTGTTTTGCGCCTCCAACATTTTCTACTTACTCCCTGAACTTAAAGCGCGCTCTTTAAGAATTACACGCTCTCGTTGAAAAGTTTTGACTCTTGCAATTTCTTTTTTAGCCTTACGAATCTCACTAGGAGTTTCGAGACGATCAGTTGCAGATTGAAATCTAAGGTGAAAAAGATTTTTCACCAAATCTTTCAATGACCCTTCAAGCTGTTCGTCACTCATCCCTTTATAATCTACTGATTTCATAATAATTTACCTCAGCTATCAGGTATAACCTGACAATTATCCAATACTTGGCCTTCTACTTACAAGCCTGCATCGAAAAGGCATTTTATAAGCTACTTTGCTTAACGCTTCCTTAGCGACGGATTCAGGCAGTCCACCAATTTCATATAAAATCATGCCAGATTTTACGACTGCAGCCCAGTATTCTGGCTCTCCCTTACCTTTACCCATACGAGTTTCGGCAGGAATAGAAGTAATGGATTTATTAGGGAAAACCCTAATAAATAACTTTCCTTCACCATGAATAGAATGCGAAGCCGTGATACGACCTGCTTCTATCGCTTGTGCAGAAAGCCATCCAGAATCTAAAGACTGTAAGCCGTATTCACCATAGCTTACGGTATTGCCCCGATGGGCGTTACCTTTTATTTTGCCGCGTTGGCTTTTTCGAAACTTTACCCGCTTTGGCATCAGGGCCATCGATAGTCTCCTCAGTCAGGAAATCACCGTTATTAATCCAGACTTTAACGCCTATATTACCTTGTCCAGTAACGGCCTCGGTGAAGCCGAACTCAACTTTTGCACGCAATGTTGAAAGTGGAACGCTACCAGCCATCGCACCTTCAGTCCTCGCCATTTCAGCACCACCAAGACGACCGGAAAGTTGGACTTTAATGCCTTTGGCACCAGCCTCCATTGTTGTTTCCAGGGCACGCTTGGTAACTCTTCTAAAACTTGCACGTTTTGCCAACTGTTCAGCAATTTCTTGGGAAACAAGTTGCGCATCTACTTCGGGTCTTGCAATTTCAATGGTCTTAACTTCAATATGGCGATGACAAAGAGTTTCTAGATCTTTGGTAAGCTTTTCAACTTCTTGGCCTTTTTTGCCAATAATCACGCCAACTTTGGAAGTAAGAATCACAACAACCACTTTTTCTCTAGTTCGTTCAATACGAACTTTGGAAATACCAGAGCCTTTATAACGGCCGTGGATAAATTTCCTTATTTTTTGATCTTCGAACAAAAGTTCAGCGAAATCTTTCTTTCCAGCAAACCAAGTGCTTTGCCAAGGTAGAAAAATACCGGTTCTGAATCCTGTTGGTCGTACTTTTTGTCCCATTTTACCTAATCCTTAAGACTAAAATCTCAGTCGCAATGAAAATTACAGGTAACAAAAATTATTCTGCTGCTTCTTCCTGGCCATCAGAAAGAGTTACATGAATATGAGCAATTCGACGTTTAATAGGATAAGCAGTTCCACGGGCACGAGGCATAATACGCTTCATGATCGGACCACCATCCACACGCGATTCACTCACAATAAGTTCTTCAATATCACGAGCGCCACGGAATTCAGCATTACCTAATGCGCTTTTGACTACTTGCTCAAGTAATCTTGCACTTCGGTTATGAACAAACCTAAGCAACTCAAGTGCTTCTTCAGCAGTTCTGCCTCTAATTAAAGTGGCAAAAGGCCTAATTTTCCTAGGCGACATATCTGCATATCTGTGTATAGCGTTATACTGCATTACCCACCTCTAAAACTTACTAGAACACTATCAATAATTCCGGGGACAGGATTTGAACCTATGACCTCCAGGTTATGAGCCTGGCGAGCTACCTCTGCTCCACCCCGGGGTATTTCAACGACTAAGCTTTGGCTTTACCACCACTGTGGCCTCTGAACGTTCTCGTTGGAGAAAATTCACCAAGTTTATGACCAACCATATCTTCAGTTACATAAACTTTAAGGAAGAACTTTCCGTTGTGAACAAGAAAGGTCGCTCCAACAAATTCAGGAATTATGGTGCAATCTCGAGCCCATGTTTTAATAGGTTCACGATTATTAGTTTTGATAGACTTTTCTACTTTTGTAAAAAGTCTTTCATCGACATGTGGCCCTTTTTTTAACGATCGACTCATGCTCGAATTAGCTCCAAAAAAACCGTATCTACTTATTGTAGTGTAACTTTCGACTCTGACCAGTTATAATTATGAACCAGCAGTTCGAGGTCCAGGTCTTCTTCGTCTAACGATAGAAGAATTGGAAGGTTTTCGTTTCTGCCTTGTTTTTCCACCCTTGGCGAGTACGCCCGTAGGTCCGCAAGGATTTCTACCGCCACCTGTTCTACCTTCACCACCACCCATTGGATGATCCACAGGATTCATTGAGGTACCACGGTTGTGAGGTCTACGACCCATCCATCTAGCCCGACCAGCTTTTCCTAAGCTAACATTCATATGATCAGTATTACCAATCATACCAATGGTAGCTCTACATTCATTACTAACTCTTCTAACTTCACCGGAGGGAAGGGTAATCTGAGCCCATTTGCCTTCGCGAGCAGTAAGAGTTGCTTTTGTACCAGCACTTCTACAAACCTGACCACCATGCCCTGGTTGTAGTTCAACATTATGAATAATTAAACCTAAAGGAATTTTCTTAAGAGGCATACAATTGCCAATTTTTGGTTCCACATCTTCACCACTCATTACCTTATCGCCTGCAGCTAAGCCTTCAGGTGCAAGAATATAAGTTTTTTCGCCATCTTCGTATTCAAGAAGAGCAATGCGGGAACTTCGGTTTGGATCATATTCGATTGAAATTACGGTAGCAACAAGACCGTCATGATTTCGTTTGAAATCGATGATTCGGTATTTTTGTTTGTGACCACCCCCACGAAACCTCGTGCAGGTAACCCCTTGGTTATTTCGGCCTCCGGTTTTCTTCTTAGGAAGCAAAAGGCTTTTTTCGGGCTTTCGTTTACGGTCAGTAATTTCAGCAAAGTCGCTCACGCTACCTTGTCTTCGGCCGGGAGTCACCGGTTTGTATTGTCTGATTGCCATCTCTCACCTCAGTATCAACAAATTCAATTAAAGAACAATATTTAGAATAATTCGATCTTTGGGCTATCTGGTTTAAGGGTTACAATAGCCTTTTTCCAATTAGATAGTTTCCCGATCCTATTTTTAAAACGCTTGTTTTTCCCCAGGCGGTTCGCAGTTCGCACTCTAGCAACTTTCACATTGAAGAGTTCTTCAATAGCGCCTTTGATTTCATCTTTGGTTGACCAAGGATTCACTTCAAAAGGATAAGCTGCTTTGTGGGTAGACTGGTGTGTACCCTTTTCAGTAATTAAAGGTCGAATTACAATTTGGTGAGCATCAAGCTTTGGGCCACCAGATTTCGTTCGTCTACTATGCATTGAAGTATTCATCGCTATTTATCCTAATATCACAATCAATAAACCTAGTTAGCTTTTTTCTTTTTAAGTTCTTCCAAGGCATCCTTGGTAAGAACTAAACGCTTTTGTCTTAAAACTGTGTAGGCATTCAATTCAGATGCGGGAAGTACTTTAACCCCAGGCAAATTTCTTGCAGAAAGGTAAAGTTGTTTGTTGAGACCAGAAACACCAAGAAGGCATGTTGTTTCATCAAGTTTCAAGGCTTTAAGAATTGTTAAAATTCCTTTAGTCTTGATTTCGGTGAGTGTCAAATCATCAATAATCAAAGCTTCATTATCTTGGAATTTACTCAAGAGAGCCATTCTGGTTGCAGCTCGAACCGCCTTCTTTGGAAGATGGTATTCATAATCTCTAGGTTTTGGACCTTTAGCGGTACCACCACCACGGCGTTTGTTGGTTCTTTTGTTACCAACGCGGGCGTTACCGGTTCCCTTTTGACGAAACAGCTTTTTCGTGCTACCAGCAACTTCGCCTCTGCGAAGTGTGCTATGGGTACCAGCGCGTTGATTGGCAAGGTGCATAAGCACAACATCGTGAAGAAGTTGTTTTTTTACTTCACCACCGAAATCAGCAGGGTTGATGCTTTCGCTACCAACTTGCTCGCCTTGTTTATTGAAGACATTTACTGTTAACATATCCATCCCGCCTGTTTAATCGCCCTAATCAATCAATACTTAATGATTAATCATTATTACAAATATTGTTTTTGGCACAAATCGGCTGCCAGAAACTTAAAATATCACAACAATCTATGGTTAAATTTGAGGGTTATTCCCTTCCAGAGGTTTAGAACCTTTGATCTGGAGGGAAGTAAACACCAAAGTTATTTTGTGGCTCCTGCCATCACACGAATTTTGATATCTACACCTGGCGGTAAGCTGAGGCCTTTATTAAGGGCTTCAATGGTTTTACCCTGAGGTTGAAGAATCTCAATCAATCTTTTGTGAGTTCTTATTTCAAACTGTTCTCTTGATTTCCGGTCAATGTGCGGGCTCCGCAACACTGTGTATCGTTCCACGCGTGTAGGCAATGGAATAGGGCCATTAACGATAGCACCGGATTGTTCTGCAATTAAGACGATTTCTTGGGCAGTTCTGTCCAATACTTCGTGGTCATATGCTTCCATCCGAATTCTGATTTTTTCTTTACTGCTTGCCACCGTTCCGCTCCTCACGATTACTTCATTATTCCCGATATAAAGGGAAACAGTAAGGATATGCACTTAGGAACCCACTGTCAAGATTCACAAAAATATAAGTGCAAAGCATCCAAACACATAAAATAAGGAATAATTGGTTCTTTTCAACAACAAACAAAAGAAAAACAGTAATTAGGCAAAAACACTAGGCTATTTAAAGGTTAAAAGGCAAACGGATTCAGCATATTTTTTAAGACTTCATTCGGGGCAGGGGAGTAAGAGTAGGGTTCCATGGTGGAAGAAGCCCTTCCTTGACTTAAACTTCGCACTTTATCTGCATAATCAAATAGTTTTGCCATGGGAACTATTGCTTCAACAACCCTCATTTTGCCTCGAATATGCAATTCGCGGATTTCGGCCCGTCTGGCATTTAGATCAGCGGTAATTGGCCCTAAATATTCTTCTGGAAGGGTTACTTCAAGTTTCATTACAGGTTCTAATAAAATCATGTTGTCTTTTAGGGCTTTTTGAACCGCATCAGCTCCTGCAGATTGAAAAGCAACCTCGGTAGAAAGCTGTTCGTCCATTTTTGCACCGGTAATAATTGCTTGTACATTCATCACCGGGTAACCAAGTTCACCTGATTGAAGCGCTAGTTTAATGCCTTGTTCTGCAGCATTTACCAGTAATTGGGTTAAATCATCAGGCTTCAGCTTGTGCGAAACCTTGATGTTATCCTCGCTTTTATCGGAATTCGGTGGATAGGGGGAAAATTCGACCACAAGTTTTGCAAAAAGGCCAGCAGACCCGGATTGCCTGATGCATTCCCCTTCAACTCGCAATGCTTTTTTAAGGGTTTCGCGATAGCTTACTCTGGGTTTTCCTGCTCGAACTTTTAGGCGAAAATCCCGCTCCATCCTGTGCTGTTTGATTTCCAAATGAAGCATTCCCATACCGCTCATCAGGGTTTGCCCTGTTTCTGGGTCGATTTTAACAGAAAAAGTTGGATCTTCTTTTCGCAACATATTTAGGGTATCGATCAATTTTTGTTTATCCGCGGAGGATTCCGGTTCAATTGAGCGGCTGACGACAGCTTCCGCAAATTTGATTTTTTCTAATAAAACCGGATTTTGCGGATCGCAAATAGTATCTCCGGTAATTGCTTCTTTCATACCAACTACTGCGACTATGTCTCCTGCGAAAGCTTCGGTTAATTCTGTTCTGCTGGCAGGATCTGCAGCGGTGTGATAAATTTTTCCGACAAACTCTTTGACATCTCGCCCAGTGTTAAGAACTCTACTTCCCACTTTTAATACGCCTGAATAGATGCGAACAAAAAAGAGTTCCCCATGTGCATCAGAGGTGATTTTAAATACAAGACCACAAAAAGGGTCTTTAGTGTCGGAGTTTCGGTTTTCTTCTTTGTCTTTCTTTTTAGGATTGATTCCTTTGACAGGAGGCCTGTCTAACGGACTTGGGAGGTACCAACTTACCCCGTCAAGCAAAGTTTGAATTCCAATATGTTCGCGACCACTTCCGCATAATACGGGCTGAATGATTCTTTTAAGAGTCCCTTCGCGCAACACTTCCCGAATCAGGTTCGTCGGTATTTCCATGCCTTCCAGATAAAAAGTAGCTATGCGATCTTTTGAATCTATCGCGCTGATTTTGTCGATGAGGTTTTCACGCCAAGTGTTGGCATAGTCTTGATACTTTTCAGGGATATCAAATATCCTGATTGTTTTTCCTTGGTTAGCTGGATCGAATTCGAGAGCTTTCATTTCAACAAGGTCTATGATACCATGAAAAGGATTATCGCTATCTTTAATAGACCCGCTTCCCATTGGGATGATGATGGGTACTGGTTTGGCTTCGAGGCGAGATGTGATTTCTGTAATTGCGTTTTCGAAGTTTGCGCCAACCACATCCATTTTGTTGATAAAAACTAATCGAGGGACTTCGTATTTGTCGGCTTGTCTCCAAACTGTTTCGGATTGTGCTTCCACACCTTTTTGAGCATCAAAGACTACAACGCAACCGTCAAGGACTCTAAGGCTGCGTTCGACTTCGGCGGTGAAATCGACATGCCCTGGGGTATCGATCAGATTGATTCTTGTTTCGCGCCATTGGAAGGGAATGCAAGCGCTGTAAATTGTGATACCGCGTTCTTGTTCTTCTTCATCGTAATCTGTGGTGGTATTGCCTGAATCAACAGCGCCTAACCTGTGAACAACGCCTGCATAATAAAGTACATGTTCAGTGGTTGTAGTTTTACCTGCATCGATGTGGGCAATAATACCAATGTTACGAAAGTTGGAGAGGTCGAGTTTTTCATTAGCCATTGGACAACTCAAGAAAGAAGAATAGAGGGGGTTAAATAAAAAAAGGCCCGCTGGAATGAAATCCAGAAGGCCCGGTGATTTAAGCGGCTGGAAAATTTACCAGGCAAAATGTGCAAAAGCTTTATTAGCATCTGCCATCTTGATGGTATTTTCTCGTTTGGACATGGCTTCACCTTCACGACGAAAGCCAGCAATAAGTTCATCAGCCAAGCGAAGATACATAGGGCGGCCAACTTTATCACGAGCAGCGCCAACAATCCAGCGAATCGAAAGACTTTGTTGCCTAGAGCGATTAACTTGCATTGGAACCTGATAAGTAGCACCACCAACTCGTTTGCTTCGGACTTCAACCGTTGGCTTGACATGCTCAACAGCTTGGGTGAAAACTTCGAGCGGATCCATATCTGGAATACGCTTTTTGATTTGTGCCATCGCATCATAGAAAATGCGACAAGCGGTCTGCTTCTTACCAGAGGTCATGATGCAATTGATAAATTTGCTGACCAGCTTGGAATTATAAACTGGATCGGGTTTAAGCGTTTCAGCGCTTGCAGTCCTTTTTCCCATGATATTCTTCTTACCTTTGTGCTTGGATCAGGATAAATAATTACTTAGATTCGCGCTTCGTACCGTACTTGGAACGAGCTTGTTTACGATCAGATACACCTTGTGAGTCGAGTACACCACGAACGATATGGTATCGAACCCCGGGCAAATCGCGTACACGACCGCCACGCACAAGAACAATTGAATGCTCTTGAAGGTTATGACCTTCGCCAGGGATGTATGCCGTGATTTCGATCTGGTTAGAGAGACGAATACGGGCGACCTTACGAAGCGCAGAGTTAGGCTTCTTAGGGGTCATGGTTTTAACTTGCAAGCAAACGCCCTTTTTATGAGGGCAACCTTGCATCGCAGGATGCTTGGGTTTGCTGAATTGTTGAACTCTGGGCTTTCGAACCAATTGATTAATCGTTGGCATAGTATCAAACCAAAACAAGAGTTTCTGTTACACAGATAAAGAACCCTATTGGGCGCAATAACTGTAAACATTTAAATTAGGAACATATCCACACAAGGTCAAGTAACTGCTTCAAACGGGTGTTTCCAGAAATTAAACTGAAAAAACCTAAGTCTATATCTACTAGTTGGTTAAGAGTGCTTCTTTGTCGTCTGATTTGCCTAGGATGTTTCCTGAGCTTTCATCAACATAAGGAGAATTAACCTTAACTTCGGAATTCTGGTGGTCACTAAAACCAGTTCCCGCGGGAACTAAGTGACCAAGAATAACATTTTCTTTAAGTCCAACAAGGTAGTCAACCTTGCCTGCCAAGGCTGCTTCGGTAAGAACCTTTGTAGTTTCTTGGAAGGATGCAGCCGAGATAAAGCTATCGGATTGAACTGATGCCTTGGTAATACCAAGGAGCTGGGTGCTACAAGTAGCAGGTTCGGGTTTGGTAAAGGTAGGAAGAACTTTGTCATCTGCTTCGAGCAGTGCTCGTTCTTCTTCAAAGACATCCTTGGCAATGATTTTACCTTCTTCAAACTTAGAATCGCCAACTTTTTTGATCTTAACGCATTCACGAAGTCGTTGATTGACATGCTGGAATGCGAAGCGATCGATGACGGAGCCCGGAAGTAATCCGGTATCGCCCATTTTTTCAACTTTGACTTTGCGAAGCATTTGGGAAACGATGATTTCAATATGTTTATCATCGATATCAACACGCTGGGTTCGATAAACAGCTTGAATTTCACGGACTAAGTAAGCTTGAGCAGCTTCCGTTCCACTGATTCGAAGAATATCATGAGGAGCAAGAGGGCCTTGAACCAAGGCATCGCCTTCACGAACCCTATCACCAGCATGAACTCGAAGATGTTTGCCTGGAGGAACAAGATGCTCGATCTTGGTACCGGAAGGTTTGCCGTAATCATCAACTGGAATAACCCATATAGTTCGTTTGCCACGACGCTTATCACCAATCTCGACAACTCCAGCGACTTCGGCCATAACGGCTGGATCACGAGGGCGCCTAGCTTCGAAGATTTCAGTAACGCGTGGGAGACCGCCAGTAATATCCTGTGTACCAGAAACTTCGCGAGGAGTTTTAGCAAGGAGTGCTCCGGCAGAAACCATTTGGCCTTCCCGAACTTCGATGACTGCTTTTTCAGGCATGTAAAAGAACATGAGTTTTTGGCCACGCTCATCATTAATGAACACCTGTGGATGAAGCTCGCCCTTATGTTCCATAATTACCCAGCGTTCTGCGCCGGTAACTTCATCACTTTCCTTGCGGAAAGTTTCGCCTTCAACGATTTCTTCGAAGGTAATTTTTCCGCCACGGTCAGCGATAATCGGAATAATATGTGGATCCCATTTACAAAGCATTTGGCCGGGAGCAACTTGCTGTCCCTTTTCAACAAAGAGAATCGATCCGTTAGGAACAGCATAGGTTTCAAGGACTTTATCTTTGGGTCCAAGGATTTTGATTTCACCATTTCTGGTAAGAGCAATTTTTTCCTTCTTGTCGTTGATAACGATGTCGAGGCGTTCGTAGCTGACGGTACCAGCCTTTTTGGCCTTATGTTCGCTCTCGCCTACTTCTCGTTTCACCACCCCACCGATGTGGAAGGTACGCATGGTAAGCTGTGTACCAGGTTCCCCAATGGATTGGGCAGCAATGATACCAACAGCCATGCCTTCTTCAACAAGAGAGCCGGTTGAAAGATCCATGCCGTAGCAAAGTCTGCAAATACCTAGAGGAGCAAGACAAGTCATGGGGCTTCGAACGGTAATTTTGTCGATGCCGTAAAGTTCAAGTTTTAGGGCAGCTTCGGTTGAAATCATATCGTTTTCTTCAACGATAGTTTCACCAGTAACAGGATTGCTAATGGTAACCCTGCTAACCCTACCGCGAATCGTTTCTGAAAGTGAGCGTTCCGTTTCCTCACCTTTAAGGATAGCGGATTTATCAATACCCGAGGAGGTTGCACAATCATGCATTGTGATAACCACATTTTGAGCCACATCAGCAAGTTTTCTAGTAAGGTAGCCTGAATCTGCGGTCTTGAGTGCGGTATCTGCCAAACCTTTACGAGCACCATGGGTTGAACTGAAGTATTCAAGAACGGAAAGACCTTCCTTGAAGTTCGCCTTGATAGGCGTTTCGATAATGGTACCGTTAGGTTTTGCCATAAGACCACGCATACCAGCAAGTTGGCGGATCTGTTCGATACCACCGCGAGCGCCGGAGTGTGCCATCAAGAAAATAGGATTAAGGTAAGGGCGTTTTTTGCCCGTCTCATCAGGGCGAGTATCGTTGCGAAGATCTTCCATCATCTGTTTGGTAATAGCTTTACTTGCATTGGTCCAAAGATCGATAACATTATTGTATCGTTCGCGTTCAGTAATATTACCTTTGTCGTAATTTTTGCGAATCTTTTCGACATCTTTTTCAGCTTCGATAAGAATTTTTTCTTTGGTATCTGGAGTGCGCAGATCGTCAGTTGCAAAGGAAAGGCCAGATCTGGTGGACTCGCGGAAGCCGATTTCTTTCATACGATCAAGAAGTTCAATGGTAGCGCGTCTACCAAGGGCTTGATAGCACTCTGCAATAATGCGGGAAAGATTTTTGGTTGAGAGAGCAAGGTCATAAAAGGCCATGCGATCATCAAGGATGTTGTTAAAGATAACGCGTCCAACGGTGCTTGTTACAAGACCATTGGATTTTCTTGGAAGCTCTTCAACCTTGGTTTTGTCTTTTTCAAAACGGATTTCAGAAATAAACTTTTTGTGGATGGGAAGTCGCACATGAATGCGGGCATGAATGCCAATTTTTCGCAAATCAAAAGCGGTGAAAACTTCTTTGACACTTGCAAAAGTCTTGCCTTCACCTGATTCTCCACTTTCGCCCATTTCCCCTCGAGTTGCAGTCAGGTAATAGCAACCCATAACGATGTCCTGGGAAGGACTGATAATTGGCTGACCATTTGCAGGGCTGAAAATGTTATTGGTGGACATCATCAACACGCTAGCTTCAACTTGTGCTTCGATTGAAAGAGGAAGATGCACTGCCATCTGATCGCCGTCGAAGTCAGCATTAAAACCTTTACAAACCAAAGGATGAATGCGAATGGCATTACCTTCGATAAGCACAGGTTCGAAAGCCTGAATACCCATGCGATGCAGGGTAGGGGCACGATTCAAAAGAACTGGATGATTCTTGATAACTTCTTCAAGAATATCCCAAACATGATCATCTTTTCGTTCAAGCATTTTCTTGGCAGACTTGATAGTGTCCGCGTGGCCTAATTCTTTAAGCCTTCGAATAATAAATGGTTGGAACAATTCCAAAGCAATCTTTTTAGGCAAACCGCACTGGTGCAATTTAAGTTCTGGGCCGACAACGATAACCGAACGAGCGGAGTAATCGACGCGTTTGCCCAAAAGATTTTCGCGGAATCGACCTTGCTTGCCTTTGATCATGTCCGTCAAGGATTTTAACGGTCTGTTGCTGGATCCAAGAACGGGGCGTTTGCAACGGCTGTTGTCAAAAAGGGAATCAACAGACTGCTGAAGCATTCGTTTTTCGTTTCGAATGATAACTTCAGGAGCATTGAGGTCGACCAATTTTTTGAGACGATTATTACGATTAATAATACGGCGATAAAGATCGTTAAGATCTGAAGTTGCGAAGTTGCCGCTATCCAGCAAGACCAAAGGACGAAGGTCTGGTGGAATAACGGGGGTGCATTCAAGAACCATCCATTCGGGTTTATTTTGTGGGCCACCCAATCCGGAATCGCGGATAGCTTCAACAACTTTAAGCCTTTTAACAAGGTCTTTAAGCTTTTGCTTGCTGGGTTTATCTTTCTTTTCTTCAGCATCAAGGCGTTTTCTTAAATCGATTGAGAGATCGACAAGGTTAAGACCGGTAAGGAGTTTGCGAATTGCTTCAGCACCCATTTCCGCTTTGAATGATTCCCCGTAATTATCACGACTTTTGCGGTACTCGTCTTCAGTAAGAAGTTGACTTCTTTTAAGTGGAGTTTCACCAGGATCGGTAACTACATAATCTTGGAAGTAAATAATTTTTTCCAAGCTGGTGGTTTTCATATCGAGCAAAGTTCCAAGGCGAGAAGGCATCGCTTTGAAGAACCAAATATGAACAACAGGAGCAGCAAGTTCGATGTGGCCCATGCGTTTTCTACGAACGCGACTATGGGCAACTTTAACACCACAACGGTCACAAATCATGCCTTTGTATTTCATGCCGCGGTATTTACCGCAGGAGCATTCCCAATCTTTTTCAGGTCCGAAAATTCTTTCACAAAAGAGACCATCTTTTTCAGGTCGATAGGTTCGATAATTGATGGTTTCGGGTTTCTTTACTTCGCCAAATGACCAATTACGAATGTCATGTGGGCTAGCAAGACTGATGCGAACAGCACCATAATCATTAATACGATCATAAGAACTATCACCATTATTAGCATTGCTCATAGATAGCATCGCCTCCGCAGTGAAGAATCCGGTAAAAACCCCGGCCGACCTATAGGGAAAGTCTCAATAATAACACATACCCCAGCTAAGTTAACAAACAAAGCTGGGGATTAAATTAACTATAATCGCTTCTTTTCTAATTGCATATTCAGTGCCAAGCCACGAATTTCATTGGTTAAAACATCAAAGCTTGCAGGTGTGCCAGCTTCGAGGGTGTTTTCACCTTTAACCATGGATTCATAAATCTTGGTTCTGCCTTCAACATCGTCGCTCTTGACGGTAAGAAGTTCTTGAAGGATGTATGCAGCGCCGTAAGCTTCGAGTGCCCAAACTTCCATTTCCCCAAAGCGTTGTCCACCGAAGCGGGCTTTACCACCGAGGGGTTGTTGGGTAATGAGTGAATAGGGACCAGTTGCTCGGGCATGCACTTTGTCATCAACAAGGTGATGCAGTTTAAGCATGTAAATATAACCAACGGTAACAGCCTGTTCGAATCGTTCACCAGTTCTGCCATCAAACAAATAGCTTTTGCCAGAGACAGGTAAACCGCATTCTTTCAAGACATCCCGAATTTCTTCTTCGGTAGCACCATCGAATACAGGAGTGATTGCCTTGAAACCAAGCTTGGAAGCTGCCCAACCAAGATGAGTTTCAAGAATCTGTCCCACGTTCATACGACTAGGAACACCAAGAGGATTCAAAAGAATATCAACAGGAGTACCATCAGCAAGATAAGGCATATCTTCGACAGGTAAAATCTTGGAGATAACCCCCTTGTTACCGTGTCGACCAGCCATTTTATCGCCGACAGAAATCTGTCGTTTTGCAGCAACATAAACTTTGACCATTTGTTGAACGCCTGGAGGAAGTTCGTCACCCATTTTGAGGATGTTGAGCTTGCGATCCTTTTCGTCAAACAAAGTATTCAAGCGTTCGCGATGTCTGCCATAAACTTCAACGCAATCTTTTTTGCGTTCTGGGCTGCGAATATCGAGTCGGTCCATGGTGAAATGCTGTGCAAGATCGAGCAAGGCTTTTTCTTCCTTGTCGGTAGAAGACTTGCCTGCAAAATCTTTGACAAGATTTTTATCTAGAACTCCACCCAACTCGGTAAGCATCGAACGAAATTCTTCGATGATCATTTTGTTGTAATGCGATTCAAGATCACGGGATTCTTTATCAAGTGTCTTTCTTTCTTCATCGGTCATGCTGGATTTGCGACAGAATCTCTTGGATTCGGTAACAATGCCTTCAATACCCGATGGAACTTCAAGACTGTCATTTTTGACATCTTCGCCAGCGCGGCCAAAGATTGCATAAAGCAATTTTTCTTCAGGCGTAAGTTCACTCTTAGACTTAGGTGAAACCTTGCCTACAAGGATATCGCCTGGTTGAACATAGGTACCAATACGAACCACACCATGCTCATCAAGGTTTGCAAGAGCCTTGGGTGAAACATTGGGGATATCGCGGGTAAATTCTTCCTTACCGAGTTTGGTTTCACGAATTTCGATTTCAAAATGTTCAATGTGAATGCTGGTGTAGGTATCGTTGTGAACCAGTTTCTCACTGATAATAATAGCATCTTCAAAATTGTAGCCATCCCAAGACATAAATGCGACAAGCACATTTCTGCCCAGAGCGAGTTCGCCATGACTGGTGGCAGCACCGTCAGCAAGGACGGTACCTTTTTTAACTTTTTGGCCAAATTTAATAAGAGGCCTGTGGTTTTGGCAGGTATGTTCGTTAAGGCCAACGAACTTCCTAAGGATTAGTTCACGATACCCAGATTGTGCTCGTGCACGATCAAGAACACTGCCTTCACCAGTTTCAGCCAGCTTATGATGCCCTACAATAATGCGATCGGAATCAACATAAGTTATGTAGCCATCGAGTGGTGATTTAAGAACCATACCGCTGTTATAAGCAACATCTTTTTCAAGGCCGGTGGCGACAAGAGGAGCCTCGGTGATAAGCAGAGGAACCGCTTGCCTTTGCATGTTGGAACCCATCAATGCACGGTTTGCATCATCATGTTCCAAGAATGGAATAAGGCCAGCAGAAACCCCGACCATCTGCTTGGGGCTAATGTCGATGTATTCTAATTCATCAGCACCAACTTGTTTGAAGTCACCTTCATGGCGGGCAATGATACGCTCTTCGGTAATTTTCTGGCCATCGGAAGGGGCATCGGCTGGTGCAAGGTTAGCAAGAGCTTCTTCATCAGCACGCAACCATTTAACATCGGTGGTCAGTTTGCGTTTTTTGATTGCCCTGTAGGGAGTAATAAGGAAGCCATAATCATCTACCCCAGCATAAATGCTAAGATGCGAGATAAGACCGATATTAGTACCTTCAGGAGTTTCAATTGGGCAGATTCTTCCATAGTGCGAAATATGAACATCGCGTACATCGAAGCCAGCCCTTTTTCTGTTCAAACCACCAGGCCCAAGGGCAGAAAGTCGCCTTTCGTGCGTCAACTGAGATAGTGGGTTGGTCTGATCTACAACTTGACTAAGTTCACCACGGCCAAAGAAGTATTCGATGGCTGCAGAGATACTCTTAGGGTTGATCAATTGCCTTGGAGTCATATCCGTTTGTTCACGCATACTCATGCGTTCTTGAACGGTACGCTTCAACTTTAGGAATCCCTTGCGCAACTCATCAGCAGCAAGTTCATCAATTGTTCTAACACGCCTGTTACCAAGATGATCGATATCATCGGCGTAGCCTTCCTTAGCGCGTAATTTAAGAACATATTTAATAGCGTTAAGAAAATCGATAGAACGCAAAGTCATTTCTGACTCTTGGATTTCCTGATCAAATTTTCGGTTAAGCCTGAAGCGGCCAACTTTACCCAAACGGTATCTGCTAGGGTCTTGGAACTTTTCTTTGAATAGTTCCTTGGCTTTTTGCAGCTGTGGGGGATTACCGGGACGAAGTCTTTGGTAGATTTTCAGTAAAGCTTCTTCATGGGTATTCGTTGCATCATCTTTCAAAGATGCCATGATGATCGGATCTTTGGCAGCTTTAAGAATGATAACTTCTTTGACATTGGTCAAAGAAATAGCATTAACCTTTTCTTCGGTTAGGACTTCGCCACTTTCAGCATAAATCTCACCGGTTTCAGGATCAATTACATCCCCAACCACTTGAGCTGATTTTAATCTGGCTTTGCCTGCTGCTGTCATCTTTACAGCTTCAGTTTCATAAAATTCCTTGATGATATCAGCATCGGTGGAATAATTAGGATCCATTGCCCGAAGAAGAGTCATAGCTGAAAACTTGCCCGACTGATCAATTCGAACGCTAAGAGCATCCTTCTTGGTTACATTAATTTCGATCCAGCTACCGCGTTCAGGGATAATTCTGCAGCTATGCAATTCCTTATCGCCATCGATTGTTTTCTGGAAATCAACACCAGGGGACCGATGTAGTTGGCTAACAACAACGCGTTCTGCACCATTGATAATGAATTCACCGCCACCAATCATAATTGGCATTTCACCAAGAAAAACTTCCTCTTCAACAGGTTGTTCTTTTTCGAGGCGGAGCCAAACTTTAAACGGTCGGCCGTAAGTCAGCCTTAGTTGTCTGCATTCATCAGGGCCAAAACGTGGTTTGCCCAGTTCATATCGAAGGTACTGAAGACGAATAGTCTTGTCATAACTTTCAATAGGAAAGATTTCTTTAAGAACACCTTCTAATCCCGAAGCATCACGCTTTTCAGGATGTACATCAAGTTGAATAAACCTGTCGTAAGATTTAGTCTGGATGTCGGTTAATGAAGGCACATCTATAGTATCGCCGAATCGTCCAAAGTTTCTAACAACTTCAGGGGTGATTGTGCGTTTTGAAGTAATGGGCATGGCAAATAGCTCCTACCCTTGGTGGATTCCAAGCAAAGTTCAATAATGCCGACAGGTACGAAAGAGGTGACAAACCAAAACCGTTCCCACGTCAGCCCAACGGGAACATCAAAAATTAATAATAAAAGTCGGAGGACTCAACAACATTAAAGCAAAGCCAGTAAGCTTAATTACATTCTGATTTAAACCGATATAGACATTACCAAGATTTTTTGGCATAAGATTAAATCTCCCAAAATGGCTAAAGCCAGGTATATTAACCTGGCTAAGTGCCTTAGTAAAATCAAATAACTCGATAATAGGATATCCTTTTGCTGACATATTTAAGTGAACTTTCCCTTCAAAACAGCAGCAATTCTAAAAAAAGGGAATCCTTTTCCTTAATTCAGACTAAATATCTAACAAACCAAGTATCTTCGTATTAAACCACAAGAACTAAGCATTGCAAAACAAAAAACAAATCAATTCCGGACAACAGCTTTAATCTCTTAAAGAAGCTATCCGGAATCAAATTAGCATTGTTTACTTCAAGCTTACTTTTGCGCCAGCATCTTCAAGCTTTTTCTTGACAGTTTCAGCTTCATCCTTAGCGATGTTTTCCTTAACATTCTTAGGAGCGCCTTCAACTAAATCCTTGGCTTCTTTCAAGCCTAGGCCAGTGATTTCGCGAACAACTTTGATGATGCTGATTTTCTTATCAGCAGCAGCAACGCCATCCAGAACCACAGTGAATTCAGTTTTAGCTGGAGCAGCTTCAGCGCCAGCAGCAGCGCCACCAGCGGCTGCCATCATAACACCACCACCTGCAGCAGGTTTAATATTGTGAACCTTTTCAAGGTAATCAGCCAATTCGACTGCCTTGATCAAGGTAAGAGAAACGATTTTTTCTCCAAGATCTGAAATCTCTGGAGCATAGGTTGTTGCATCGGACATGAAAACTTTCCTTTCTTAAATTGCTGCTTGAAGCTTAGCAGCGATTGGTGCGTAATAACGGTTAAAAAAAGACCCCTAGCTGGCGGTAGACTCTGCAGCAACCCCAGTGGTTTCTGCAGGAATTCTTTCGGATATTGTTTTGATCTGACTGGCAATTATGCCACCAACTGAAGTAATCTGACTGGCAAGTCTTGCACCAGGGGCAAGAATCATACCGGCGATAGTTCCAATTGCTTCTTCGCGAGTCGGCATCTTGATCGCAACATCAAATGGAACAAGTAAAGAGTCTGCCACTGCGCCTTTAATTTTTATAGTTGTTTTGTAACCTGCCGCAGTTTTAGGATTCTTGAGTTCGGCCTCGAGTTCGCGGCACAATTCTGCGATTGAATTTGTACCCCAAACCAAAACAGTAGGGCCGTGGAAATAAGCAGAATCACGGGCAATACTGATGCCTTGTTCTGACAAAACCTTTCGAGCCAAAGTATTTTTCACAACTTTAAAATGAATTTTCTTTTTTCTAAGAGTTGCTCGAAGCCCGGTGTTATTTTGGGCAGTAATCCCTTGAACTTCAAGAAAAACAAAATTCTTAACATTATTAAAGTCCTTACGAAGGGCTTCAATTTCCATACCTTTGATTAGCTTACTCATATTTTCTGTATCCTGCTAATGAATCAAACTCTTATGTTTGATCTTATATAGTTAAATCATTTAAATTGTGACTGGAATTCCAGGACACATTGTTGCTGATATTGTCACAGACTTAATATAGTTGCCACGAATACCAGTGGGTTTTGATGCCCGAACTTGCTCAACAAAAGCCAAAGCATTTGAAGCTATTTTATCGGTATCGAAACTTATCTTACCAATGCCAGCATGCACATTGCCACCTTTGTCTGAACGATATTCAACTTTACCCGATTTAAATTCTTTAACAATTGCAGCAATATCTTGACCCGAGCCAATGACTGTACCTGCCTTTGGAGTGGGCATTAAACCACGAGGCCCAAGAACCTTACCTAGACGACTGACTTGCCCCATCATGTCTTGGGTTGCAAGCACAACATCGAACTCTAGCCAATTTTCGGACTGAATCTTTTTGATTAACTCGCCTTCACCGACGAAATCTGCACCAGCGGCAGTTGCTTTAGCGGTATTATCGCCTTGGCAGAAAACAAGAACGCGAACTTTCTTGCCTACACCATGAGGAAGAGCAACACTACCACGAATCATCTGATCGCTTTGAGCGGAGTCAATACCCAAGCTCATGTGTATTTCGATAGATTCATCAAACTTAGCTCGTTTAACTTGTTTAAGAATGGTGATTGCTTTGTCTAAAGAAACTTGTCCTTCTTTAGTTACTTTTGCGTAAATGTTCGCAATCTGAGCTTTAAGCTTTTTACCTTTGTGAGGTGGTCTACCTGGTTGCTTGCCCTTCCTTTTGCCGGAAGATTCAGAACTTGTATTAGCAGGTGCAGCCTTAGGAGTTGCAACAGGAGTTGCTGCTTCTTCTGAGACTTTTGGTTCTTTTTCTGATTTTGCCATGACTATTTCCCAAATTATTCGTGAATATTTATAGTAGATACAAATCACAAGATCGGCCACTAGAAATTGGCCGTTTCTTGACGATTTTTATTTATGCTTAAGCTTCGACAGTTAAACCAAGGCTTCTAGCGGTACCAGCAATGATACGAGCAGCATGGTCTAAATCACGAGCATTAAGGTCAACAAGTTTCTTCTGTGCGATATCTCGAACTTGAGCTTGCGATACCTTAAAGCCTTTATATTTGCCACTTCCTTTGGTTTTTTCATCACCAGGAATAACATCGCCGCCCTTTTTCTTTTCGGGAGGAATGCCTGCAGCAATTTTCAAAAGGATAGAAGCTGGTGGGCTTTTAACAATAAATTCAAAAGAACGGTCAGAATAAACTGTGATCACAATAGGTACAATGATACCTTTGTTGTCTTTGGTTCGTTCATTAAATTGAGAAACAAATGCCCCGATATTCACACCATGTTGCCCCAGTGCTGGGCCAACGGGTGGTGCAGGGGTAGCCAAGCCACCTGGACACTGTAAACGAATCTGAGCTGTAACTTGCTTTGCCATTTCAAACCCTTATTTAAACGATTTCAACTTGCCAGTATTCCAATTCAACGGGAACTGGCCTTCCAAAAATAGTTAATTCCACTTTAACTCGGCCCAATGCTTCCATGATTTCTTTGACTTCGCCATCCATGCCCGCAAAGGTTCCATCCTTTACCTTGATTCTATCGCCTGCATCAAAAGCAGGTCTGCTAACAACAGTCGCTGCAACATTATCACCCTTGACGCGAAGCATTCGTTCAATTTCCCGCTCACTCATTGGTGTAGGAAGTTTATGAGTGGCAGTGCCACCTACAAAATCACCAACACCAGTGGTTTCGCGGAACAAGTACAAGATCGGGTCATTAAATTCGACTTCGACCATAAGATAACCAGGAAAAAGCTTTCTTTCTCTAGAGACTCTTTTGCCCCTGCGCATTTCCGTTACTTTTTCAATAGGAATATGGATTTGGCCAAAGAATTCTTCCAGACCATCAATTTTAACTCGTTTTTCGAGTGCTTCCTTGATGGATTCTTCTCTACCACTCTGAACTTTGACAACATACCAGCTTTTACCTAAGCTAGGTTTTGCACTAATTTCAGGTGTAGAACTTTGAACGGGATGACTTTCAGAATCTACTGAAGGGTCAACAGGTTGTTCTAAATTATCCGATACCATTGTTTCGAACTCCGAAACAGTTGTTTACCATTTTTTCAGGTCAACACTTGTATTTTTCTGAACACTATCCTGACCGAAGCGAAGCACCCCCGCTTTTGTCAGGAAAATTCTCCAAAACTGATCCATCGCAAACAAAAAGACGGACATCAAAACCAAGGTAGTCAACACCACAATGGTATCATGAAACAACTTCTTTTTGGTTGTCCAAGAAACTTTATTCATCTCGGCTTCAGTAGCGATCAAGAAATCGGCAAATACCGGAATATTGACAACTTTCCACGAGACCCATAATGCAAGAATAATTAAAAGTATAGGGCCAGAAAACTGAATGCCAGGCAACAAAACCAAGGAACGATAAATAACAGTTCCTTCTGCAATTTTGAGGGGAACAGATTCAGCAGGTTTACGATCATTTTTAATTAATTCACGTGATTCTTCTTGGAAAGAATCTTTGGATACTATCTCACCAATTTTATATTTCGAATCTCCGGTTAATAAACCAATTTTAATAAAAAGATTTGGATCAATGGCAGAATTAGCCATACGAAAATCTGCTCGAGAAACTAAAAGTTCACCATCATTTTTGTAACCAGCGGACTGAAAAAGAGGGAGCGCATCGCCTACTTTATCAGCGTTAATTTTAACTTTTCCTGTGTAAGGTATTTCGATTTGCCAGTTGGAACCATTTCTCGCAAGGCTATCGTTGCGAACAAGGGTCATAATGCCTGTACCAAACAAAATAAGAAGACACATGATTGTGCCTCTTCGGATTTTGGATCCTTGATTTTGTTTGAAGGAATCTCGAGAAAACCAACCTTGTTCTTCAATACGAGTAAAGAGTTTGATATTGCTTGGGCGGAAGAAAAAGATAAATGATCCGATAGCAGCAAGAACGGCGCCAGCGCCAGCCAAGCCCACACCAAATGATTCTGGGAAGACTCTTTTATCAAATACAAGACTTTCAGTAAATTTACCCCAAATAGAATCAAAATAGAGGTTAGCAAGAACTAGAACAAATCCAATAAAGATGCCCGCTTTGAGTCCTGGTAGTTCGTGGAATATTTTATTTTTTCCGATGACGATGAGTGCAGTGATACCAAGGCCAAATCCTACCAAGGCGAGTGTTATATTTGAGGTAGAAGTTGCTGGGAACTTTAAAAGATTAAACCATGCCAATGGAAGGAGTTGCAACAAAGCATAAGCGATAGCAACGAAGAGTACAAGGAAGCCCAAACTATAAGTCGCAGGATTAGCGTTTATAGAGGCGGGTACTGAATCGGGTTTATTTTTAATGGTCGATGCCATTTTGGTCCTAGGAATACCGACTGTTTGAAAAAACCAGGCGAGTTAGCAATAGTTCGCCAATGAACATCATACGAGAAAATAATTTTTTTTCCCGATAATATTTTTAAGAACACGGGCGGAGGGAGTCGAACCTTCAACCCCCGGTTTTGGAGACCGGTGCTCTGCCAGTTGAGCTACACCCGTATTAATCATGTAACCAACCTTATCAAATCATAACCAAACTTAGGTTGGCAGAAATTATTTTTTGCGGGTTTCTTTATGAATAGTAACCTTGCGCAATTTTGGACAATACTTCTTAAGTTCAAGGCGTTCTGGTCCACGGGTTTCTTTTTGAGCCCTGTAGTTGCGTTCGCCGGATTCAGTGCATTCTAACCAAACATATTCACGCATCGTAAACTCCAATTCACTAGTATTTTAAAAACCAAGGGCACCCGAATGGAAATATTTCCCGAGCGGGCGCCCCGCGGCTTTAACAAGGCTGTTGTTACTCAAGAATCTTGGTAACCACGCCAGATCCAACAGTTCTGCCACCTTCGCGAATTGCAAAGCGGAGGCCTTCTTCCATGGCAATTGGAGAGTCTGGTAAAAGTTGAACCACTAAATTCTTAACATTGTCGCCAGGCATACACATTTCAACACCAGCAGGTAAAGTCACAGAGCCTGTAACATCGGTGGTGCGGAAATAGAACTGGGGACGATAGCCGCTGAAGAATGCGGTGTGTCTTCCACCTTCTTCTTTGCTAAGCACGTAGATTGAACATTCGAATTTGGTATGGATGTTGATACTGCCTGGTTTTGCAAGAACCTGACCTCGTTCAACGCCATCGCGGTCAATACCACGAAGCAAAACACCAACGTTGTCACCAGCTTGGCCCCTATCTAGGGTTTTCTGGAACATTTCGATGCCTGTGATAACGGTTTTCACTGGATCCTTGCGGAGTCCAAGAATTTCAACTTCGTCACCAACTTTACAAGCACCGCGTTCGATACGGCCAGTAGCTACAGTACCCCGACCTTTGATTGAAAACACATCTTCGATGCTCATCAAGAAAGGCTTATCTTCTTCTCGAACAGGGTCAGGAATATAAGAATCCAAGGCATCCATAAGGTTATCAAGGCATTTGCCAGCATCATCATCTTTACCACCAGTAAGCATAACGGGAAGTGAGCTACCACGAATGATAGGAACTTCGTCGCCTGGGAATTCGTACTTATTTAGGAGTTCGCGAATTTCCATTTCAACTAGTTCAAGAAGTTCTGGATCGTCAACAAGATCTACTTTGTTGAGGTAAACAACAACTTTAGGAACGCCCACTTGGCGGGCGAGCAAAATATGTTCGCGAGTTTGGGGCATTGGGCCGTCATTTGCAGCAACTACAAGGATTGCACCATCCATTTGTGCTGCGCCAGTAATCATGTTTTTGATATAGTCAGCATGCCCAGGACAATCGATATGAGCATAGTGGCGTTTATCGGTTTCGTACTCAACATGCGCAACAGCGATGGTAACTGTTTTGAGATCATCGCGTACGGTACCGCCTTTAGCGATTTCCTTGTAATCTTTGAATTTCAGGACTTTATTGATGTGAGCTCGACGAGCAACAATTGCCGCGGTCGTAGTAGTTTTGCCATGGTCAATATGTCCAATGGTTCCAACATTAACATGGGGTTTATTACGATTGAAAATTTCCTTAGCCATCACGCCTCCGAAAGATCAAAATAAGGTTAACAAGGATGCCTACAAAAGCCACATCCAAGATTCTAGGAAAAAACCAATAAAATACATCTGTTATTTTTAAAAACAGATGAACACTCAGTTTAAATACTGGGTGAGTCATTGGTAGTAAGTACCCGGACTTACTAAATAGCTGCTGCTGGGACTTGAACCCAGGACCTCTGCCTTACCAAGGAAGTGCTCTACCACTGAGCTACAGCAGCGTAGTGGAACTTTTTAGGGAACCACAAAGCGGGTGAGGAGAATCGAACTCCCATAGCCTGCGTGGAAGGCAGGTGCTCTGCCATTGAGCTACACCCGCATGGCAGATAATCTTACAGAAATCTCAGTGGGTAGGGAGGGATTCGAACCCCCGTAGGACAAAGTCCGACAGATTTACAGTCTGTTGCCATTGGCCGCTCGGCCACCTACCCGGCTGAATTTTACACCTTAACATCAGAGCTATACTCACCCTTAATCAAGCATCTGAAGGCGCTAAAATTATTAACTAACAAATTTCTGCAAAATACTCTACAAAGCTATTCTTACAACTGCTCTACAGAGCTAGCGGAGGGACTTGAACCCTCAACCGCTGGTTTACAAAACCAGTGCTCTGCCATTGAGCTACGCTAGCACGGCTAGCCTTGGAGAAAAGTAAATATAGGCCAGTTATTGCCTTAAGGCAAGGTTAAAACTTTCTTGGGAGTCAATTACCTAAATATTTTTTGAAAAGACAAATGTATTTGAGCGGATTTAAGGTTTGGGTAATTTTTTGTATTCCAGCAAAACCCCATCTAAAGCAGGGTAAATTTTTATAGTTCTGCCAGAAAAGCCAGGAGAGGGGGGAATGGGTACTATTTCAAACGATTTTCCGGAATCTGTGCTACGAAGGGGTGCGAGCCAGAATTTATTTTGAGTTTCGGGTAGTTCCAGATTGTTAATTGTTACGATATCACCGACTTTTGGCGTTTTATCATTTAAAGCGGAATAAAGCACTTCGGTGACTTGGGCCAAAAGAGTTTTATTTTGCGTATGGGGTTCGATAATCAAGTCGAGTTGAGAAGTCAAAAATTGTGGTCGGGATAAGCGGACAGGTTTGCCATCAATGCCACGGGTGGTATGGATGACCAAAAAGCCCAAATAGGAAATCCAAGACAAAAACAAAGTTAGGGCAAGAAGAAGCTTTAAACGGTTTGGCTTCATCGTGCTCGCTCGTTTTCGGGTTTAAAAGCGATGACGTAATCGTGCATAAGGCCAGTTTCAATATCGAAGATATCTTCAAAATCACCCATGGAGTCGTTTTCTGTTTTGCTCATGAGTCCGATTTCGACAAGATTGAAAACCATGTTTCCGAAATCACCGGTTTTTTTTATTCCCCATTGATTGAAAACACACCGGGCCATGAGGCCGAATTCATCAAGGGCAAATTTTCGCACCCCTTCGATCAATTGTTTGCCTGAAACATGATGCTCTTTGGCAGGTTCTTCGCCTTCGGGAGGCTTTATTTTTCCGAGAGTTTTTTGTGTGTATGCGAGGGCTTGAAAAAGAAACTCATAAGCTTCATAGGGAAACCTAGGGTCTTTTTTTATAATTTCGTGGATTTTCGGATGATAAGAACCCATGTCTTTTATTTGTTCCATAAGTGTTTAATTTGAAGAAGTTTTAATAACTTCTGAATGCATGATTGATATTCTACGGCCATCTTCAAACTCTACGAGAAGCCTACGCGAGAGAATTTCCTGAGCTAAAACCCAGCCTTTACCTTTTTCAGTTGTTATCAAAGTTCCAACTTCAGGCAGTTCTTTCTGATGAAGATCATATACATCTTGTTCGAACCGAAGGCAACATTTTAATCTGCCGCACCTTCCTGAAATTTTTGCTGGATCGAGGGATGCTTTTTGCATGCGAGCCATTTTCATGGAAACGGGAGGCATTTCGATCATGTGAGAATTGCAGCATACGGGTTTGCCACAATCCCCAAAATCTGCAAGAAGTTTGGCTTCATCGCGGATACCGATTTGTCGCATTTCAATGCGCGTTTGAAATTCCCGTGCAAGGTCTTTTACCAAATCTCGGAAGTCGATTCTGCTTTCGGAAAGGTAATAAAAGATAAGCCTTTCAGCGCCAAAAAGAAGTTCGACATCAACCATTGCAAGTTGGATGCCCCTTTTTTCAGAGAGAGAGGCGCAGGATTCGAGGGCCTTGGCTTCTAGTTTTTTGTTTTGTGCTATTCGTTGGACATCTTGTGGGGTTGCTTCCCTCACAATGGTTCCAACGGTCGAATCTATAAGCCATTTAAGGGTGTTTTCATTGGATTCGCAAAGAATTTCACCTGACTCCTGGCCTCTTGGGGTTTGAAGAATAACAGTGGTGCCTTTAACATAAGTTGAATGGGCCGCATCATATTCCCCCATCAAGCGCATAGCGCCATGCCTAACGATCCATTTTATTGCCATGACAACAATGCTCCAAAAGTGAGTTATCAAGGCTAAATAACAAGGTATTAAATACGAATTATTGGCTTCAAGATAACGAAGCATAGCAGTAATGTTTTAGAGTTACTGTTATGCTTCAAATATAATTTTATTAATGGTTAAATTGAAAAGCTTTTGAGTTTAGTAAAGCCCAAACGAGATCTTGGGCCCCGATCTGCCTTTTATCGATAGGTTTTCCAAATGAAGAGAGATTGTTTTGCAGACGGATTAATTCCGCATCCTGAGCTCTGAATGCAGCTAAAATTGTGTTGTTTTGCATAGGATTTCGTTTAGCTGGCTCTAATAGGAATATTTTAACGAGTTCGGATTCTGCGCCGAAGGGTTGAACCTGACCAGGGGATTTTGTGAGAGAAATCCTGAATCTTCCGAGAGTATGCTGGGTGCCAAAATTTTGGACTAGGGTGATTGTTAGCTCACCTTTATCTTTAAATAGTGCTGGGTTTTGAATTTGAAAATAAGCGGAATTTGGTTTACCAAACGCAGGTGATATAGCCCACCCAGTGGTTAAATTATTATCAATAGCGTTAGCGATGGGGAAGGTCGGTTGGTTAAAAGTGGATTTTGGGTTTGTAAGAGGGAGGGGTGTGGGTTTTTGCCCTTCTAAGTTAAAAGTAGCTTTAAATTCGTTGAGAACAAAGTTGCCATTTGACGAACGCCCAGGTCCTTTTGCTGGCAAAGTGTCGTGAGGTAAGACTTCAAGTAAAATGCCTGTCCAAGCTTGTTTATCAACAGGGATTTTAATGGTCAGGGTTTCTTGGAGTGGATTTTCGCCGCTGGCAAGAAAGCTTCCATCATCGAGTTTGGTGAATTTAGCTTTAGATTTCGCAGAGGCAGTAGCGGCTTTGATATTTTCCCACTCTGCAATTTTGGAGTAGGATTTTTCCCACTGGTCCAAGCGTTGGGCTTCACTTTTCTTGTAAATTTCGAGAGCTTCTGTTCTGCGATTAAATTCTTCCACCATGGGTTGGAAATCAGGTTCACCATCTTTAAGGGCTTTTAGGCCTGCATTGATTTCGGGCTGAGTAGGAGGCCTGTTTAAAACGCTGAGAAATAATTCTTCAATTAGTTTTGAATCGTCTTTTTGGGAGCCTAGAAGTTTAGCGATAAGGTTATTTGGATCGCGAACTGCATCGCCAATAACTGGGCCATTCACCAAGCTTAAAACGGGCCCAAGCATCATGGATGAAGATCTTTCGCATTCGCAAGCACTTTGGCGTGGGGGCTTGCCAAACAATTGAAAGAACCCTCCACCAA